>OGYT01000560.1_pt1 | contig 28340 bp, 31 predicted proteins | sample 1576631 | NCBI WGS metagenome assembly OGYT01 (sample SAMEA3541588, study PRJEB24748) | human gut metagenome | biome: human gut; feature: human-associated habitat; material: faeces | place: China | collected 2012
CCCCACGTCAATCCCCATGCGTAGCATGTGCTGCATAAATACCTCTCTTTTTAACAACCGTATGACCACCAAGTGATCATACTCGTTTTTGTGAAAGTAGCACATTCAATATACACAACATATATATGTGCTGAACATCTAAAGTAAGTAACTAAATTAGATGAGGATATAGCACTTTCACCAAAATATCTAAATTTTTAAATATCCTATTTTTATTATACAACAACTGTAGATAAAATCTATGTTATTCTATATTCCGATGAGTTATATAGAATATGACTAAATTTGAATAACAACTCTAGATTGTTATAGGATGTAAGAAATATTATATCATTCTGAAATGAAAAAAAGTATATCTAATAGCACATCACTAAAGTAATATATAAAGAGATAGATACATACATCGTTAAATCCAACAGATACAATATTTTCCTATCTATCAAGCGATCATATAAAAATAAATAAGTAATCATGCCTAATAAAAAAGAGACTTCAATGAAACCATTAAAGTCTCTTTTTTCTACATTACTTATTATATATTGTGTGATTTTTTATTCACTCTATATAGATTACATAACATTTTCATACAAACTGATAAGATCATCCTGATTTGCTGGGTATGGATTAAATCTATAACACATATCCTCTAGTGCTCGATCTGCCATGAGGTTAAGTTTCGCTTCAGATGTAGCTTTATCTACGCCAAACTCAGTAAGTGTCATCGGACACTCTAAGGTGCGTTGTAATTTTATAATCGCCTCTAATAGAGCTCCTAGCTTATCTCCATCGGATGCTTTATGCGATGCAAAGCCTAATTTAGCAGATAAATGGGCATATTTCTTAGCCACCTCTTGATTGCGAGAACAATTAAATCCAATTACATACGGCAAGAGCATACTATTAGCTAGACCATGAGGCACATGGAATTGTCCTCCCAACTGATGAGCCATAGCATGAACGATACCTAAGCCAGCCTTGTTAAAGGAAAGCCCTGCAAGGCATGATGCTTCGTGCATAGACATGCGGTCTTGCTCTGTAGCTGTTGACTTATGACATTTTGGTAAGTATTCAAAGACAAGCTCAATCGCCTGTTGTGCCAATGCATCGGTAAAGTTATTGGCAGCAGTCGCTACATAGGCTTCCAGAGCATGAACGAGTACATCCATCCCACTAAAAGCAGTAACACTAGGTGGAGATGTTTTTACAAATAATGGCGTTAATAAAGCTTCATCTGGCAATACCGCATCATCCACAAGAGGATACTTAATTTGTGTTTCGCTATCGGTAAGAACAGCAAAAGAGGTCACTTCAGATCCTGTCCCACTAGTAGTAGGCACGGCAATAAAAGATTTGATATCCATATGCTTTAATTTACGACCAAAATAAGCAATCCCTTTGCTCATATCAATACAGGAGCCCCCACCTATGGCAATGATTACAGTTGGTTTAATGCCTTCCATAAACTCAATACCCTTTACTACATGCGCAATCGGTGGATCAGGTACTACATCAGTGTAGATGGTTACCTTATTTTTACTGTCCATTAATCTCATCACATACGTAAGGCTCGGAGAATCTTTTAAAAATGGATCGCATATGATAAGGATAGATTCATTAGAAAACGCTGTAAGACGATTCAACGAATCTGGCCCTGCATAAATCTGGGTTGGAAAAGTCCATTTATTCATATGCTCACCACCTATCGAATATTAAATCCTGTTGTTAAGCAACATCTACGACGTCGCGCAAAGCAGCGAGCCGATGTAGTAGATTCCCCAGTAGGTGTAGCAATTGTAAAGGTTGTCGTACCCTCACCGCTAAATCCAAGCCCGGCATAGGACGGACCATTCTTAACAAAAATGGAAGTTTTCATTTTACGAGCCATCCGGTTGAGGCGTTCCATATTCAAGGAATGCATTGTGGCCGTATGATGTAAGCCTGCTTCTAACATCAAACATACATCAAGACCTTCGTCAAAGCTATCTACTGTAACAACAGGTAAAATAGGCATTAACATCTCAATAACTGCAAAAGGATGATTTTTGGGAGCCCGCATGATAATTAACCGTGGATCACCATTGTACGGAATATGTGCTGCATCAAGAATAACGCTTGCATTTTTACCGACAAATTTTTTATTTGGTGTCCCATTCGGTAACACTGTCAAATCGACTAGGCGTTGAATGTCTTGTTGATTTTCAACGAGAACACAACCTACTTTTACCATTTCTTGAACTAGCTGTGGCTCGATTTGACGCATGGCTACAACGCTCTTTTCAGCGATACAAAGAATATTATTATCTAGACTAGCGCCGAGAACAATATCTTGAGCGGCCTTTTTAATATCTGCCGTTTCATCTACAAAGGCCGGTGGATTGCCTGCACCAGCACCGATAACCTTTTTACCACTTTGAAGCGCTTGTTTTACTACGCCAGGGCCTCCAGTAACAACTAATAGGCTCACATCTGGATGTAGCATCATCTCTTGAGCAGACTCAATAGATGGCTCTCGAAGTGTAACAATAAGGTTTTCAATGCCAATCGATTTGGCGATGATTTGATTAAGTTCACTAACTAGCAATCGACTAAGATGCTTGGCACCAGGATGTACACTAAAGAATACTGCATTCCCTGCTGCTAGCATGCCGATAGTATTACATATTAACGTCTCTGCTGGATTTGTACTTGGTGTAATAGCCCCGATGACACCATAAGCAGACAGTTCATACAATGTCATGCCATTATCACCAGTTTCACACTCTGTAACGAGATCTTCTACACCCAGTGTTTTATCAAGTGTAAGGTTTAATTTTAGTACTTTATCTGCAACACGCCCCATCCCTGTTTCTTCAACAGTTTTTTGAGCCAACTCTTGTACTCGTGGACGCATAGCAGCACGGATGTCTGCTATTACCTTTTCACGAGTTGCCAAGGTGCAATCTTCAAAGCGCGCTTGCGCTGCTTTTGCAGCTTGAATTGCTTCATCAACTGTATCAAATACACCTGGCTCAACTTGATCTCTAGACGCTTGTTTAATAGGTTGTGATGAGGCCATTTCTTGCTTTTGCCCCTGTAATACATCTATAACCATGGAGCGGATCATTTCTTTCAACTGTGTATTGTTTTCCATCATGAACCTCCATATAGGTTGCATTGCTGATGCAATGACCATGTCAACTAACAGTGTACACAATCAAGGATATATTCATGATGTGACACAATAACTAGGTTTAACTCTGGCACCAGCTATTTCCTATACAATTATTTTTCAAAACTATCAATAATACCCACAATAGCACAATCTACTGCGGTGCCTTTATCATCTTCGAAAATATGCCGTGCCGATGAGCCTCGAGTTAGAAGCACATATTCACCTTCACCAGCACATACTGTATCGACGGCGATTTCTATGCGCCCCGTCAACTCTTGTTCTCCATCGAGAATATCTACCATCATCAGCTTCATTCCCTTTAGAGATTCATGCTTTTGAGTAGATACGATACTACCCACCACTTTACCGACTTGCATACTTCTCGTTCCCTTCAATTATTGTGATACCTAAGCGCTCAATTTCATCACGAGCAGCCATGGTGAACCGTTGTCCCCTATATATGACGATAATAGACTGACGTTCACAAGTTCTTACAAAAGAGGCCGTTATCCATGCTTGATAACTGGCACATATAGGACGTCCAAATTTATCTAGAAATCTGATAGGCCAATCTAGAATAACTGATGGATTCATCAACGAGGCTACAGGAACTGCTAGGCGTATTGTCACCTCACAGTCATACGCTAATGCACGGTGCAAACAGGCTACCCAAGGCACCAATGTATCGCTCATTAACTCTCGTATATGACCATAATCTATACCACTGAAAGAAATGAGTTGATTCTGCAACAATATATGCTCATCATAGCTATTGCACTCTGTGACCATAAAAGTAGCAGTGGATGTCATGCGCTTTTCTAGGCGTTCTAGGACCAGTTTAACTAATGCATCCATATTAATGCTCACTTCCCATGGCAATCCCTAAGGGCGTTACAAATTCTGGATACAGTGGCTTATGAACAGGTACCCCTATATATTGACTAAAGGTTTTTGTGAACTCCTCAAAATTAGAAGCACCGCCCACAACAACAATAGGAGTCCCCTTTTCATAGCCGCCCTCATGTAACGCACGCTTAGAAATAGCTGCCATTTTTTCAACTACAGGTCGTATGGTTGCATATACATCACGTTTATTCGCTTCATTGCGCTTATAAGCTTCCGCTTCAGGAATAGAGATGCCATAGGCCCCGCTAATAACAAGATTCATATGGGTGCCTCCTGTAGGCTCATCTACGGTATATACAACTCGGCCATCTTTTAAAATGCTTATGCCCGTAGTACCACCACCGACGTCGATAACAGCGCCATCGGTGATTCCTAGCACATTAGCAGCAGCGGTAGGCTCGTCTAAAATGCAGGTTACTTCAAAACCGGCACTTTCAAGAACATGACCTACTACCTCTTTATTCTTGCCTATCGTTCCAGGTGGAACAGCTGCTGCGGCATATACAAGCTCTGTGCCTAAGGCAGCTTCCGCCTTAGCCTTTAACGCGCTCGTAATCGTAACAGCTCCCACATAGTCAACTACAAGGCCATCTCGAATAGATTCGTTGTATTCAAAAGCACCATATATAGGTTTACCTTTATCGTTTACTACGGATAGGACAATAGATGATGTACCAAGGTCAATGCCTACGCGCAAATTCTTTTGATTATGAGAGCTCACTTGTTTAGACTCTACAAGATCAGAGAACTCTTGCAAGGTATTATTTGCCTTTTTCAAACCTTTCATCATATCACCTACTTTACTGTACAATTCTCGCCATCACTGTACCTTGTACATTGGCAGCATTTGCCTCATCTGTATCAATATGGAGCTCTAGAACAAAACCAGGTACGGCCCGAACGATGACATCACTAAATACAGTGGTGCGCTCTGGTGTTTGAATCTCAATATTTACGCTGTCGCCATCGTTTACAGAAAGCCGTTTTGCATCATCAGGAGACATATGAATATGCCGTTTTGCAACAATGCAAATAGGTTTTGTAATTTCCCCATTTTCAGTACATAGAGTAATCTCTACGGCTGATTCTAAATGACCAGATAGCACAATAGGAGGTTTTATACCCAATGCACGAGCATCGGTCAAAGATACCTCTACTTGTGACTGTTTTCTAAGAGGACCTAATACGCGGACATTTTGAATGACCCCTTTAGACCCCACTAAAGTAACTGTTTGTTCTGAAGCAAACTCTCCAGTTTGTTTTAAGTCACTTTTTTTAGTAATAGCCTGGTTAGGGAATAATATATCCCAGTCCTCCTGACATAGATGGACATGTCTATTGCTCACACCTACGGGAATGGACGATTCGAACATGGCTTCGATCACTTCTCGTACGATAGCACGAATCTGTTCCCGATCCATAAGCTATTATCCTTTCTTAGGTAAGATCAATTCTACATCGCTATGAGGGCGTGGAATAACGTGAGTAGATACTACTTCACCTACTTTTTGTGCTGCTGCACAGCCCGCATCAACAGCCGCTTTTACAGCGCCTACATCACCGCGAACCATTACTGTTACAAGACCAGAACCGATTTTTTCAGTACCTTCTAATGTAACGTTAGCTGCTTTTACCATTGCGTCAGCCGCTTCAATTGCGCCTACTAAACCTTTTGTTTCTACCATGCCTAATGCGTTATTCATGATAATCTCCTTTATTATTTACTACTTTATTTCTTTTTAGGGTTTTTCTTTGGTGTTATTTTCTTTGTACCTGTTGATTTAGAACTTTTCGGTTCTATGATCGTAGATACTATCTCATCTAACACCTCAACAACCTTTTCATCTAATTGGGGTTTCTCTGTTTCATCAGCTACCTTAGCCGGCTTATCTGTAAAATCATCATTAAAGGATTCTACTAAGCCTTCTGCAGGTCGAGGAATTACTTTGTGAGCTACATACAAGTTCATACCTTTTGTAATCGCCACACCTGTTTGAACAGCTGCTTCAACAGCTGCCACATCACCAGTTACCTTTACGGTCATCCAGCCAAGTCCTCTCGTCTTTTCTATTCCTATGAGCCGTACATTTGCAGCTTTAACCATTGCATCTGATGCGGTGATAGCCCCCAGCAAACCAGCTACTTCTAGTAACCCTAGTGAATCTTTCACCATGCCACCTCCCGACGTCTATTTCTTTGATGATTCGCACCTAGGATTTATGCATTCCTATAATGTTAGCTACGTTGCATATCTACTAACATTTGACGAATCAAATCTTTTAATTCTGGTTCTTTAGACTCTGTTTTAGGTTCTTCTTTCGGTTTCTCCTGCACAGGTTCATCCTTGAGCATACCTACTTCATCCATTATATCCATAATGATAGCCCGTAACATTTGTTCATTTAGTTCTGCCATTATGAATTCTCCTATTCACATTGTGAAAGTATCATTTATTGTGACGTGATAATGATATGTAATGAATATATGACTCTTTGAAACAACATTCATTAGATAATATAAGCATTACCTTTATTCTTAGGTTTTTCTCCCATGGTTTCTAGTAATACTAAACCTACATCACGTGCTGCTTTTACAGCTTGTTTAACAGCGCCAGAATCACCACTAACTTGTAAAATAACTTCATTACTCATAACGGAGCTCGATGGAGAGCGATAATCTACCACATCTACATTAGCTGATTTAACGGCTGTATCCGCCATAACTACACCGATAGCTGCTGGGGCACCAACGATCAAGCCAAAGGCTTTATCTTCTGGGGTACCAAAAGCCGTCACCAAAGCTTTCCCTGCACGAGCTGTATATTGAACTTCCACATGACCTGCTTCATTCATATACACTTCACCGAAGGTGCGTTCTAATTCACGTAATGCTACTTCTACAGAACGTCTTACATCGGATACGTCATTGCCGCCAAATATGATGAGGGAACCAGAACCGGCGCCACCTTTCATATCACGGGCAAACTCAATGCTAACAATCTCTGTATTCGTCGCTTTTACAGCTTCATCAGCGGCCATGATTTGTGGCCCTGCACCCGTACGTGAACCTAAGATACCAATCGATCGATATGACTTAGTGAGCTGCATAGCTTCCAATACTTGACTGTCTACATTGGCAATAACGAGACCAATTGTATCGCCTGTTGTAGTGCTACCTACATGTTCAGTAATCATAGAAGTTTGTAATTGACTTACAGTAGGTGAACTTACAGGTGACGAAGCACATAATGTATTACCTGTTGCGCCTGTTGCTTTACTTAAGTCAGTACCATCGATACGCATCAACACGCGTTTTAAAATCTCATCTACCATACTTTTAGTATCGGCCATAATTATTCACCCTTTGTTGGTAAAATACCTTCTACATCTTTATGTGGTCTTGGGATTACATGAGTAGAGATAACAATGCCTACGCGTTCAGCAGCAGCTGCACCTGCATCTACAGCAGCTTTTACAGCACCTACATCACCACGAACCATAACAGTAACGAGACCAGAGCCAATTTTTTCATTGCCCACGAGTTCCACATTAGCTGCTTTAAGCATTGCATCAGCTGCTTCAATAGCGCCTACTAACCCCTTAGTTTCCACCATACCTAATGCTTCTTGTGTCATCTGTTTTCTCTCCTTTTACAAAATATAGAATAATGATTACAAATTTATTTTTCTAATAGTTCCACCATAGTACCTATATTCATAAAGGCAAAGTGAGCGGTTTTAAGCAACTGTACCATAAGTACAGCTCCTGTACCTTCACCTAATGCCATTTGTCCATGGATTGGAACTTCATCAAGACGAATATTTGCATAAGCCAATGCTGCGGCCATTCCTACCTCGCGAGAATAATGAGATGGAATACCGTATAATGGAGCTTCTCCATTCATTTGAGTAGCACAAGCCATTGCAACTGCTGTAATATATCCATCGATTACAAATGGAATATGTAGGTCTGTACAAGCTACCATAGCACCTGTAATAGCGGCTATATCAAAGCCACCTACGCGGCTAATTACTTCTTTTGGACTATTTAAGTGCCCCTTATGGTGAGATAGCGCAGTCCGTACAAACTCACGTTTTTGATTCATGTACGCTTCGTCTTCAGGACCGGATCCAGGACCTACGGTTATACGTGGGTCTAGCTTTGTAAGACCACTCAAGACAGCTGCTGACGTAGTCGTGTTACCAACACCCATTTCTCCGAAGGAAAATAGATTAATTCCCGATTCTGCATAGTAGACAACGCGGTTATATCCCGCTTGGTACGCTAAATCAAATTCTTCAGCGCTCATAGCAGCACCGTCTAATATATTCTTTGTGCCTTGAGCAACCTTTCGATTGACCCCAATACCTTGTGGGCAAGCAATGCCTACATCTACCACTTCATAAGGAATATGGTTAAAGATACAATAATTAGCAACTGCACTTTTACCATCAATCATATTCTGAGACTGTTTACGAGTAATCTCATAGTTATAACCGATTAAACCATCTACGGAAATACCATTATCTGCAGAAAAGATAATATGCTGAGTATGAATCTCAGGTTTCATATCCTGCCAAGCAAGGCACATTTTTTTAAAATATCGTTCCCATAGACCCAAACTTTTTGGAATGATCGCCTTATTTAAAATAAATTGATTAAGTTGTTCTTCAAAACCTTTGTCCATGGAAAAACCTTCTTTCAACTAACCGTATATGTAGTTACATAATTGTTTTAACGACTCTTCGTCGTGAACTGATATTTCAAAAATCTTAGTGGCTCCTGCTAGTTTAAGATTGCGTCGAGGCGTCTCTATATCTTTACCCGTATCCACCTTTGATACAACACCTATAACCTCGCGGTTTAAGGAGTTACCAAAGCTTGGTGGGAATATGGTTGTTTCATCACCGGCTGGGATCATAAAAATCACTAAGTCCGCATCATAGGCGTGCAAGATAATGCCTCGATAGTAATTAGGATTTTCCATGTATTCTCCTGGGGTATCGATGAAGTTTCCCACGCGCGTTATAGCTTGTGTCTTATGATACGTAGCCGATCCATGCGTAATCGTATCGGCTAATGTAGTCTTGCCACAACCACTACGTCCTACTAAAAGGATACGCTTTTCTTTCTTTTCGGTACTCATAATTACCCTTTCATTAGGATCTTGTTAAATCCGTTGGGAAAAAGCCTAATATGCGTTGCAGTCCTTCAATTACACTGCGCAATGCAGATTCAACAGCAGATACATCACCAGTTATGAGAAGTGCCCCCGAAAATCTATCAATGAAACCTATTTCGATATCACCAGATTTACTTGCAATATCGGCTGCAATAATGGTCCCTTCGCCAGGTGTTATGGTAAGAATCCCAATGGCATTTCTACCTTTTTCCTCGAGCCCCATTTTTTTAAATAAATCTGGCTTAGGATTGGCAATAACATGGGCTATCGTAACCTGCTTTCCGGGTACAAATTCTTGTATGATGCGCTGTTTTGCATCAATTACCTCTTGAAAGGCCATATAAACTCCTCCTAATTTAATATGTATTCTTTAAACTATATCGACATACCATAAGTTCGTCCTTATTTTATATGCTCTAGCTATAGTTAAGGTGCCACTAATTGGAAGAATAATACTGCCAAGCCTGCCCCAATCAACGGGCCAATAAATGGTACCCATGCATATTGCCAGTTCGCAGTTCCCTTATTAGGGATCGGTAGTAAGAAATATGCTAAGCGTGGACCAAAATCGCGCGCTGGATTTAATGCATATCCAGTAGTTGCACCAAAGGACATACCTATGGATGCTACCAAGATACCGATGACCATAGGTGCTAAACCATCAGCCATTTTACCTAAGCAGAGAATAGCTAGCATAAACATAAACGTAGCTATAATTTCAGATATCAAATTGAAAGGTTTATTATCGATAGCTGGACCTGTTGCAAAAATCCCTACACAGTTCCCTTCGTCAGGGCCGGTTACTTTAAAGTGTGGATAATAGAATAATGCAGCAATAGCAGCACCTGTAAAACCACCTGCAATTTGAGCTATGGACATTGGAATAACTTGATCCCAAGGGAATATACCTGCCACAGCAAGGGCAAAGGTAACAGCTGGGTTCAAATGTCCAGGGCCACCAAGTGTAATCCCCACATACACACCAAAGGCTACGGCAAATGCCCATCCAAAGATAACGTGTAACCAATTAGTACCAAAGATACTAACGATGGTTTTCTTTAATAAAATTGATGCATTTGTACTGTTACCAAATGCAATTAAAACGGCAGTACCAACAAACTCACTAATATACATTTGCGTTACGTCCATTGTTTTCACCTCATAAATCTACAAAGATTGTAATGCGTGAGATGCAATGTCCATATCCTCTGCCACAGTACCACCGCTAATGCCAAGTCCTCCCACAATCTTTCCATTCATGATGATCGGATATCCTCCGCCAAAGGTACAAATTTTACGGTTTACCATGGATTCTATGTTGAATAGATCGCCATCAGGCTGTGCGCTTGGATGTATTTCATGAGTTGCTGCTTTGAGAGCCACTGCGGTGTACGCCTTTGCCTGAGCGATGTCGTTACTGATGAGCAATGCATCTGACATACGTTGGAAATACATTAATACACCGTTTGCATCTACTATAGATACAACGATAGATACGCCTATGGACTGAGCGTAGTCCATTGCCGCTTGTGAAAGCTTCGTCATAATATGCTCTAACTCTGTTTTAGTTGTCATATCACAAACTCCATTTTCAGTAGTATGCTCTATATTACCTACGCATTGATTGGTTTTTATCAGTATTTCCGCAGGACTAGTTGCTACACGTTCTGAAACGCGTTCCACAATTGTTTCTACAAATTGTACATAGTCTTCCATGCGAGCCATAATATACAGAGCATCAGATAGTCGATTAATAAATTTACGAACCTCATCGCGAATTAGTTCTACAGAACCTAAGCTAATAAGTAACCGTTCACCGCGACGACAGATTGTGCGCGCCACATGTAGCTCTGCAGCAGATAGATAATTTCCGCTTAATATAAAACTATGTTGCTGTGGCAATCGCTTTGTATAGTCATCGATCAAACATTCCAATTCGCTTATATCTTGTTGTGAAATCAAATTGCTACTTTCACTAAGATTTTCCACATGAGGAGTTGCTACCTCCGCACATAAGCGGAATAGCTGATGTTGTAATGTGTGAAGCACATATTTATTGTCTGGTGAGACAACCAATTTCTCGCAAACACTAACCTGTGCATTTAATTCATCAAAGGTTCCATATGTGTCCACACGAAGTGAATTTTTAGGTACCCGTGTCCCATCAAATAGGGCAGTTGTACCTGTATCACCAGTTTTCGTATAAATAGCCATATGCACCACCTCTCAAGTCATTTGTATTTAAAAGGCCACTTCCAATCGTTCATCAGAAACGAAAGGATTTCCTTTTACAAGACGAGCTGCATTGACACCTAAGGTGCGTAAGCTATCTGGATATTGACTGTAACCACTTAGTCGGTAAATAAATTGATGAGCTGGTATATTTTTATAGGTCAATACAATAGCCTGTTCATCAACGCCTATACCTACAGATAAAGCGGAATTACGAGATGCTAGGTCAGCCAATGCCATATGTGTACCACTGTGGGACTCAATGATAACTGGTAGACCTTCTTCTTCAATACCATGTAGAACGGGTTTTAGTACATCCTCACTGATATGCTGTGTAGCATACAGCAAAATAGTTGGCTTGCTGATGATACTTTGGTCCATCATAAGCCTCCTTTCTGTGCATAGGATAATACCAAGCCTGTTGCTACCGCATTACGTGCCCCTTCAACGCCTCGAATATTGCCTCGACCGGCTACTAATGCATATTGTGAAAGTGCATCGGTTACGAGTTGAGGAATTTCAAAGTCTAATGCAGAGCCACCTACGATAACTACGAATGGTATATCTCGCACATTATGAGTAGGACTAACAGATGCCAAAGCACGGAGAGAATTTGTTACAAATACCCGTTTCTTTGCTGTTTGACGGACACGCTTAATCGTTTCTAGAGGAATATCTTGCTCTACAGGAACGAGCCCATCAGGAGTGACAATAACAACACGGCCAAACAATGCTGCAGAAAGTGGTTCATTAAAGAACTGCACCGTTCCATCTTCGTGACGAATGTGATATACACTGAGTACCTGAGCCAATGGATCTCTTTTAATAGCTTCCGCAATATGCATATCCTCTAACCCAAGTTCGGAGTTGATTAACATTGTTACCATATTTCCTGCTCCCGCAAGATGGATGGCCTTAATTTTTCCTTCTTGATTGATGATAGATGCATCGGTAGAGCCTGCTCCTAAATCGAGTATGGCCATTGGTTTGGCTGTCCCTGGTGTAGTCAAAGCGCCTAAGATAGCTGATTCAGCCTCTTCACCGCCGATTTCAACAGGTACGCCTAACTCTTTTTCTACCTGCTTCGCAATGATTTCCATTTGTAGATGATCTGACTTAACCATAGAGGCAATGCCTACAGCCTGTTCCATAGAAAACTCACCTGCGAGGCCGCCTTTCACATTAATTGGAACGGCCACATCTACAGCTAGTAAATCTTGAATATATACGTCTTGCGGTGATTTATTCGTCAATTGCGCCATTGTGAGGCGAACCTTTTCAAGCATGCCACCAACATTCGTACCTGGTTCTCCGCTGATATCCTCGATAGGATGAACGGATTCAAGGGTTTCCATGATTTTCTCTGCCCCTGCAGATACATCGACGGATACAGTTCGGTCATTTCCCATAATAATGATGGATCCTGCCGGTATTACCCGTTCTTTAACGTCCCCTGTAGGCGTTTTAATAACTACTGCAGAGCGGTTCCCGATGAGAGCCCTAGCAATGGGTACAATATTCTTTGTTTCCTCTGGCGAAAGCTCAAATACAGTGGCAATACCATAAGGATTTGATAATTGTGATACCACTTGCCCTGGCTCTACAACCTCTACAGCGGAAAGCATGCCCATTGGAATTTTGTCTATATACGCCACTTCATCAACGATAGGGATTTTATGGTCTAGTCGATTATTGACAAGCACCCCATCATCAGCTTGAAGGATAGCAGCTCGAATATCATAACCTTGATGACAGTAGGCATTGATAAGCTTTGCGACTACTTCAAAATCAATAATCTTTGGAGCGACCACGATGTATGGTTGGTCTTGTGGCTTATCGATAAGCTGTTCAATAGGAACTGTGTACCCTACACCTACGCCTAAACCACCTGGTGTTTTAGGATTATGACCAATCATGGTGGATTCCGTAATTATAGTTTCCGTAATCGTTTCCATGGCCACATCACCGATAACTGGGGTAGCCTCATTAATGCGAACTAAGTCGATATCTCGTAGTGTAAGATTAGCAGACTTAATAAGTGACCTAAGAGCATCCATGAGGCCTATGATATTTTCGCGTGTCCCCTTAATACCAGTTGTGCTTGCAATAGACGAGGCTAAAAACTTAACTTCACCGTTGCTATGAATCTCGGCTAAGGCCGCTTCTGTTGTAGAGTTTCCGATATCGATGCCAACAATTCGTTTCATAATGACATCTCCTATAGGTTAATTATCACCTTTCAGTTTTTTACGACGTTCATAGTTCTCTGCTGCTTCACGTACAAAGTTTGCACAAATCGGAGCTCCTAAACCATCAAGCTCACTAGCAATATCTAGTAATTCTTGTTTAGAAGAACGATATGGACGAAGTGCATTATACATTTCAAGCAAGCGTTTATCACTAACTTTCGTCATTTCTGCGGCGCGGGAAAAGTTGAGTTCAATTTGATCACGGCCCCCAGCCTTAGCAATTTGACCTTGAGCTTTCAAAATGGATGGAGAAATTTTCAAATCATCCATTGTGATGTGGCCTGACATTACATTATCCATCGTAATATGGCTCAAGTCTCGACCTTGACCTAAATCAATCCATTCAGGATGTTTTTTAGCAATCGGATAATCTTCGATTGTAACCACTCTATCTACTGTATTAGTCGTAGATGGTGTATGAGGCGTTGAGTACTGTGTTGTACTGCCTTTCGCCCCTTCTATTTCAGATACGATCTGCCGAATTAAGACTTCTAATTCGTTAGCCATAGTAAACCTCCTTATACAGTGACACGAACTTCATCAGCTGGCTTACCTTTTACTACATGCTTCGTTTCTTTGATGTGAAGCAATGCAGATAATGCTTGGTATTTTGGTCTAGCCATTTGATCGTTCAATGTTGGTACTGGTGTTGGGGATTCGCCCTTAGCGTACTTAGCAGCATTTTTACCGATGGCGCGGTATGTTTCAGCTGTTAATAACGGTGCTTGAGGGAATAATTCCAAGTTTGAAAGTGGTTGTAAGTCCCGTTGGTGAATCAAGGTTGTACCTTTAGATTGAATACCGATACATACACCGGAACCAGAAATAGAATCACCTTCAACAGCTACAGCTGCTACGTCAGAGGAACGGTATACGCGGATTACACGAGCTTTTAAACCCTCTTCTTCGATACCAGCTACTAATTGGCGAATTACTTCTTGATGCGGTACACCAACGATAGTTTGTCGTTGACTGCGACCAAAGGCAGGGCCTACAGCGATGACTACTTCATCCGCACTTGTACCAGGTTGTGCAGGGCCACCAGTTTGGAGCCAGCTATCATCACCAGTTGGGTCTTCATGTCGAGGAGCCGCACTTGGTATTGTACTTTCACCAACACCAGCCTTGAATTGTGGTGCCTCATGAACACCACCCATTTCTTGTAAAACGTCTAGGATAATAGAGCGTAATACATCTCTGTTAATTTCAGCCATCATGACACCTCCTTATATATCCCGTGGCTCAATGGCGTTTGGAATATTTTTAATGCGTTCCCAATCTTCACCTTCCACACGATACCCTGTGCCAACACCTTGATAGTCATTTCTATTATTAATTGCGGAGATAACATTGAAATCACGGTCAAAGATGGCCGATGTTTGTAAGTAATCGCCGGAGATTTTTTGTTTTAATAGATTCAAAATACTTTGTGCTACATCTGGATGACCTTCTTTAGCTAAGCCTTTAACGAAGTCAACGCCTGTAACACCGCGGTTCAACAAGTCTTGTGCGGCTTTAATATCTGCAACCTTGTCGCGAGGAGGCATGTCCTTAGAGCCATTCGCATAAGTAGCAGCCTCTACCTCTTGATCTGTAATTGGAGGCAAGCCTAATGCTTTAAACAAAGCTTGTAATGCACGAGCCGCTTTATTACGAGCCGCCACTACTTCTTCTTCGCGAGCAGGAATAAGGCCACCATTTACCTTGAGATCACGTTGAATAACTGTCCAGTCATCATAGTCCTCTGCATCCCAGTTTGAACCAGCAAACATATTGTCATAGTTTGGTGTAGAACTATAACCAGAGCAGATGAAGTCAGTACCAGGTGCAAATTGCATCAATGTACGTGCTGTTCTACGCAAGTCCGAGTGACTGAATGTTTGGTCATTACTAGATGCACATTCAAGATCGAGCATAGCAGCTACAAGATTTTCTGCTAATACGGCGCGGATACCAGAAGGTACGGCTGCTGGAATGCCGATGCAGCTTACAGAACCATTTTGGATACCTTGTACGCCAGCGCCTTTTGTAATATATAAGCAACGGATTTCAAGGTACAACATTGATTTACCTTCTGCTTGACCCATTTGTACTTCAGAACCTGTACCAGAAGTAAAGCGCATTTTAAGTCCTCGAGATGCATAAGCAGATGCGAGGAAACCTTTAGACCAAGGTGTATCATCACCATCGGTAAATACATCTTCTGTACCATATACGGAAATTGTTTCTGCATAAGCGGTGAAGCCGCGCATACCAAGCTCTAATTCTGTTGCTTCTTCCAAGGAACATTGAGTCAATACGCCTGGACGGCCACATTGAGAGCCTACAAGTAAGCTGATCGCATTAAGCGGTGCGTAACGAGCAACAGCAACTGTAGTTTCTTCTTCTGCGAACCCACGAAGTGCACCTTCGGCAGCATCCGCTGCGATTTGTACTGGGTTGTCGTTTACGTTCGTTACATGGGCTTGGTTAGCCATTGTACGACGAGCGCGCATTTTTTGCATACATTGCATCATTTCAACAACGTTCATGCAAGAAACAACTTCCAGCATTTTAGCTGGAGTAATAGATTTACAAATCTTAACAATCTCTTCGCGAGGTACTGAAGGGGTAAGCATCATATTAGCAATCTCTTTAGAGTCTTTATTCATCGCTTGTTGAGCACCATCGAGAACGATACCGTAATTTGCAATAAATGTATCGATAAGATCAAAATCTTCGCGGCGTTTACCATCCAGTTCAACAATGCGTCCACCATCGATTTTGAGGCTAGGCTTTGGATCTTGAGGGGATTCCATGGCTATAAAACCTTCCTCTACCCATTCCTTTACATAACCATCCTGATTAACAGGACGTTGACTTAAGACTTCGAAACGTTTTGATTTCATAGGGCATACCATCCTTTCAAATTAGATATAGGAAGGGGCTCCGTTCACTGGTTCGTCACCCATCGTACCAAGCAATTGTTTACCTACTTCACGAGCAGAGATAACTGCTTGTCGTACAGCCCCAGAATCGCCAGAAATCTGTAAAATAACTTCGTTAGAATTACTTGTACCTGCAGAAGGAGATGCATAACCAATTACATCAACGTTCGCAGATTTAACAGCTACATCGGCCATAACTACGCCAATCGCTGCTGGAGCACCTACAATAAGGCCAAAGGCTTTACCTTCAGGAGCACCAAATGCTGCATTTACCGCATGACTAGCGCGTGCTGTATATTGAAGTTCAATATGTCCAGCATCGTTTGCGTATACATCGCCAAAGGTGCGTTCCACTTCAGCTAATGCTACTTCAATAGCTCGTTTTACATCGGATACATCATCGCCACCAAAGATAATTAATGAGCCATGGCCTGCGCCACCTTTAGTATCACGAGGCAATTCAATGCTAACGATTTCTGTATTTGTTGCTTTTACTGCTTCGTCAGCTGCCATAATGTGTGGGCCTGCACCAGTACGAGCGCCTAAAATACCGATAGAACGATATTTTTTCTTTAATTTCATCGCATCTAATACTTGTTGATCTACATTAGCAATTACGAGACCTATAGTATCACCAGTTTTGCTAGTCCCTACGAATTCAGTTAATCCACATGTTGTCGCCATAATACCCTCCATACGTATAATGAAAGTATCTATGTACAGGAATTATGCTACGTTATACCATTTTATATTATTTATCATTTCTTTAACCATTCATATGTATGCAACACTACATCCTGTACACCATATATTGCTATAGAGCATGCCTTACTGTTCAATCACAACCCATTGGACTCAATCCTTTCTAAATAGTAAGTAATATAAGGCTTTTATCTATCTTTATTATAAAAATTATTAAATACAACTTTTTTATGTATATTCGTAAAATGCGATTTTTTTATTACTAAAATACGATAATCCTGTTATACTTATACATATAAAAGCAAGAAATAACGTAATTTTATATGTATATGAATTTTAGGTGGTATGTCACTTTTCTCTTTTCTCAGGTTTAGAGCCGACCCTTTAGCTAGAGAGCAAGTAGAGCTATTTTAGCGGTGTGCTTACTAGACCTCTTAACACATTTGTGATTGGAGGTTTCATTATGATTTGTACGAACGAAGATACGAAGCTTATAAATGAAATCATGCGTGATTTCACAAACATAACAAAAATCGCAGCTATTTTTGTTAATAATCGTGGAAAAGTGTTATCTCAAGAATATAACTTTTCCCCATTCTGCAAGGTTGTAAGACGCAATCCAACCTACGCCAAGCGTTGTAATCAATGCGATTTATATGGCGGACTAGATGCTACGAGAGAACTATCCTCCTGCCCATATCGCTGTCATATGGGGCTCATAGATTTTTCCGTTCCTATAATGAAAGATGGTGCCATCTTAGGCTTTATCATGGCAGGACAGACAAAAACAGAGGACACGACTATTAAGCCGATTTTACCTACTCAAACAGACTGGCATCATGATACGAAACTTCGCACCTTGTATCGGACCTTACCTGTTCTTACAGCAGAACAAATTTATAGTGCTACAAAGGTCTTGCGGATCTTAGTAGAACATTACTTCCCATTTAACGATGCAATAGCAGAAGAAATGCCATATGAACAACTGCCAGACTTTGTAGAATCAGAACGCCCTATCAATCGTCCTGAGATCCGAAAGGCTATGCTATACATAGAAAAAAACCTGAGCAAACGCGTATCGCTCCGGAGGATTTCGGAACATATTCATTTAAGTGAGTCTTATTTCTCCAAGATTTTTAAAGATGATACAGGACTTTCAGTAGTGCAATATATAACACTACTCCGTATACAGGAAGCAAAAAAATTGTTGGTCTATTCCCAATTAACAGTTAATCAGATTAGCAAAACATTAGGCTATAACAGAACAAGCTACTTCTGTAAAATATTCAAGCTAGCTACCACCGAAACACCACATTCGTATCGGAAGAAATATGCTAAGCCAATAGATATGTAATATACTTAATATTAGCTGTTTCACTATGTAATAAAAAATAGAGTGATGAGATCCTAAATATAGGATTTCACCACTCTATTTTTATTTAGAAATACTAAATTTGAGAGGAGGAGTGCAGACAACTAAAAAATACAAATGCTACATAATAGACTTATAAATATTAATTATATCTTCTAGTGTTGGATCTTTTGGATTACCTGGTGTACAAGCATCCGCCATTGCTGACTCAGCTAAAAATTCTAAATCTTCTTCTTTTACACCAACATCCTTAAGATGTTTAGGAATATTAACATCATCAGCTAATTGTTGAATTGCCGCAATAGCAGCACTATCAGCTTCCGCTTTACCCATTTGCTCTAGATTTTGAACACCAAAAGCTCTAGCAATCTCTTTATACTTATTACCGGTAGCACTAGCATTATACTTTAATACAGCAGTCAACATCATTGCACACGCTTTTCCATGTGGAACATCATAAAGTGCACTAAGTGGATGAGCCATTGAATGCACAATCCCTAATCCAACATTAGAGAACCCCATACCTGCAATATACTGTGCCAAAGACATTTCTTCCCTAGCGTCATAATCACCATCTACAGATTTACGCAAAGACTTTGCAATTAATTCTATGGCTTTGATGTGAAGCATATCGGTTAATTCCCATGCGCCTTTAGTAATATATCCTTCTATTGCATGAACTAAGGCATCCATACCTGTTGATGCACAAAGACCTTTTGGCATAGAAGCAGACATATCTGGATCAACAATCGCAACTACAGGAATATCATGTGGGTCAACACAAACAAATTTACGCTTTTTCTCAACATCAGTAATAACGTAGTTAATAGTAACTTCAGCAGCTGTACCCGCTGTAGTACTAACTGCAATAATAGGTAATGACTTATTTTTAGTTTCAGCTAAACCCTCTAGACTCCTAACATCAGAGAATTCTGGATTTGTCATTATAATACCAATAGCTTTACTAGCATCAATGATACTACCTCCGCCAATAGCTACAATAGCTTGAGCACCGAATCTTTTACATACATCAACACCATTTTTAATATTTTCAATAGTTGGGTTTGGCTTAATATTTGTATATATTTCGAAATTAACGCCCGCATCACGAAGCAAATCTGTAACCTTCGTAGCAACACCGAATTCAAGAAGATCTTTATCAGTCGTGACTAAAATCTTTTGAAAATGTCGTGCTTGAAGTTCATTTATAATCTCTTTAATAGCACCTTTTCCAAAATATGAAGTTTCATTGAGAATTATACGTTTGCTCATATTATCATCTCCTAGGAATCATTTTCTCCAAAGTCTTTTGGCAACCATATCTAGATCAGATTTTACAGAATCTGTTAGTTTTGAAATAGGAACTCTACAATTTTCTTTGATTGAGCATCCCATCTCACGCAAAGCCCATTTCATGAGTGGGTTAAACGGAGTATACGCTTCATAGAATAAAGCATATGTGTCAATCTTTTGCTGAATTTCTACAATTTTATTAAAATTACCTTCATTCAAAGCAACAACTAAATCATGACACAATTTAGGATATACATTAGATAACGCACCAATACATCCGGCACCACCGGAGATAACTACAGGAACACAGTTAGTGTCATAACCAGTATATACTGCAAAGCTTGGATATAGAGGTAAAATTTCATTAATATATTTCTGACTATGACGAGAAACTGGATGTGTATCTTTAATACCAATTAAATTTTTATGTTTTTCCAATAATCGCAATACAGTATTAACAGAGATATCATATCCTGTGCGATCTTGATAATTATAGAGATAAACATTACCAGAAATATGGCCTAAGATATCATCAAAATAATTGTATACATCCTCTTGGCTGCATGCACTATAATATGGTCCAACAATAATAACTGCATCAGCGCCTTTTTTTAGAGCAAAATTAGATAGATTTATAGTTTCTAATCTATTCATACGGCCTGTACCAGCTATTACAATTCCGCGATGATTAATATATTGAACTGCATCTGATATTAATTGTTCAGCTTCATTATAATCTAAGGCATAAAATTCGCCTGCACTTCCACCTACTAAAATTCCATCAATACCATTTTCAAGTACCTGATCATACAATGAATGCATATCATCATAATTAATAGTACTATCATCATTAAAAGATGTTAATATTGGACAAAAATATTTGCTATTCATATATAATACTCCCCTCTATTTATTTAAATCATAAACTAAATCCATATCTGCCCACCATTCACTTTTTAATGCACCATCAATACGTTTTTGGCATGGGTCTGTTTCTTTCCACCAACGATTTGTTTCAGGATCTTGTGCCATTTTTGCCATATCATACTCAAAATCATCACCACAATATTCCATTACAGAAAATAGTAAGTCATCACGATTCCAAATCTTATATTTAGTAATACCACATTCTCTAATCATTTTATTAACACTCGAGAATGGATTCGCATGTAACTTTTTATAATATTCTGCTTTTTCTGGACGTAGTTTAATAACCGATGCAAAAAGTTGTGGACGATTAATTTTATATAATTTTTTAGCATTTTTACTAAAGATATCTAGATCATCATTAAAATACTCACGCACACAATTTAAATGATCCTCAAAAGATGAATATAAATTAACTACAGGATAGTTAGATGCATACATTAGTTTTGAGTGATCAAAGGTTCCAGAAATAAAGTCTAAAAGATTTTTTACAAATAACTTATTATCCGTAGGGAAGCCTGAAATCTTACAGTATACATTAGGCAGTGATGCTAATTTTGTCATTGCCTTTTTATAACTTTCATCTAATGTGCTCACATTACCACAATGATTAATTACTACTTTAGCCTCTGGGACTTGCTTAATCGAATTATATAAGTCTTCTAATTCATCTACTCGATTACAACTTTCAAATAATAAATCTTGTTTAGCTAGTACTTCCAAACCTTGAATAAAACTTCGTTCTAAACATCTCCCTCGAGGAGAGCTATCTATATGAAGTGGTTCTCTTACACCAACAATACCAATTGGTAATCGCATATGCTCACATAAATGTCTAGCTCTCATTACACGAGCTAGAATATATGGGCTTTTCAATTTAAAGATATAATCATCTTCTTGAATTGCGTTATCACAATCTACCTCTACATACACACCACCTTTAAAATTGAAATCATACTGCCCATAATCCTTTGCAATATCATCCATTGAAAAGCTTCGTTTTATAATCCCTGCGCAAGAATTTAGCCAAGGAAGATTTAATATATTTAAATCCCAAATGTGAAAATGACTATCTACAATTTCAAGCATCATGTGTCTCCTTTAACGTGACTATCCGTCGAATAGGATAAACATTTAATTATCCAATAAAGTAATTTAGTCTCGTTTCATTACTTTTGGGCAACTCCCAAAAAATCCATACCAAGCAACGAACAAGAAACATGGTATTAATAATAAAAATGAAGTTTCAATATTATGATAATCTGCAACTAATCCCATAAAATATGGCATGATTGCACCACCAACAATAGTCATAATTAGTACACTAGAGGCGGTCTTAACCAATGCATCTGGTATATCTGTAATAGAAAGTGCAAAAATAGTTGGAAAACTAATTGACATAAAGAAGAAAGATGCAATAAGCGTGAATACAGAAACGCTACCAGTCAAGATATTTAGTAATATCATAATGCATACATTAATAAGAGAATAAACACCTAAGATATAACCTGGTCTAAACTTCTTTAATAAAGGAGTGGTAACAACACGACCAACCATAAATGCAACTAAAGCAATACTAAAGAAGAATGCTGCTTGAGAATCAGTTACTTCTGACCACTGATCTACACTATAATTAATGAAAAAGGCACCTGCACCAACCTGTGCGGCAACGTATAAAAATTGAGATAACGCACCTAATCTAAAATGACGGTAACTAAACAGTTTCGCATAACTTACTTCATTATCTAATGATGACTCTGTAGAACCAGAAACCTCAGAACCTTCTGGTAATTTGTTAAAAACAAAAAGTAATAACATAATAATAATAATCGCAGCAATTCCAACATATACCATTTGTACACTACGCATATTATCAGCTACATCACCCCCATGAGTGACTGATAAAAATAATGCACCACCAATAATTGGTCCTAAAAATTGACCTACACCATTAAAAATCTGTGCAATATTAATACGGAATGCAGCATCCTTGTCACTACCTAATTTTGTGATATAAGGATTAGCATTTGTTTCTAAGCTACCTAGTCCACAAGCAAGAATGAAAAATGCGCCAAGGAACATATTGAAACTATGAGCATTACTAGCCGGAATTATTAATAGTGCCCCAATAGCATAGAGTGCCAGTCCCATGATAATACCACCCTTAAAGCCAAATTTTCTTGCTACTAAAGCAGCTGGTGTAGCTATTACAAAGTATCCTCCAAAATATGCAGCTTGTAATAAACCAGAAGTTGCTTTTGTAATGCCTAATTGATTTTGAAAGTTTTTATTCATTACATCAATTAAGCCATAACTAACACCCCACATGAAGAATAAAATAGTAACTAACCAAAATGCTAATTTAATATTACTAGCACTTACTTTTATAGTTTTATCGGTATCCATAATACACCTCCTGTAGCCAAGTCATTTAACTCAATGCTCGATCCAAATGCACATAACCACCATCAACATAAATCCATTGACCTGTAGTATGTGAAGATAGGGAGGAAATTACAAAAACTGCAGTATTTGCAATCTCTTCAATTGTAGTAAAACGTCTTTCAAATGGAATTTTATCAGTAATAACTTTTTTTCTTTCTTCTGGATTATCAAAAGTCTTAATCCAGTTTGCATATAATGGTGTCCAACATTCACTTACAACAATCGCATTACTCCGAACACCATAAGGCAAAAAGGCTGCAGCCCATTCACGTGTCAAACCTAAAATAGCACCTTTTGCTGCAGCGTAAGCACTAGTTTTACCTTGTCCAGTCAACGCTGTTTTAGAGCCTATATTCAAAACACAACCTTTTGCTTCTTTTAAATATGGTAAAGCACAACGGACTAATTCATAGTAATGTGTCAGATTTCCATGTAAACTCTTTTCAAAGTCTTGCCAAGTCGTATCTTCGATGGATTTATTGTCATTGGCACCAGCATTATTAACTACAGCATAAATACCACCATATTTTTCTGCTACGGAGTCAACAATTGATTTAATCTTATCTGCTTCATTTAAATCAATTTGAATGAAATCATATTTATCTGTAATCTTCTCCATCTCAGTTATAAATTCATTTGTCAAAGGAGATCTTGCTAAAATAACAGGTATTGCTCCCTCTGCAGCTAAACTAAGAGATATTCCACTACCAATACCACTGCCACCACCTGTAACTAAAACAACTTTACCTTTTAATTGCAAATCCATGATACTTACCTCCTAAAGATAATTAATGTAATAAATTTATACTGTTGTTGCTAATCGCCAAATAGAAAAATCATTTTGTTCATTTATTTCTGCTTTTGTTTCTCTTCCATTTCCTACCTCTACAATAAAATCTATTATTTCTTCGCCCATTTCTTGTATTGTTTTTTGTCCACTAACAACAACGCCGGCATCCAAGTCAATTGAATCATTCATATTTATATAAGTATCGGTATTAGAAGATACTTTTATTGTCGGAACTATTGGACTTCCTGTTGGTGTTCCTCTACCTGTAGTAAAAACGACTATATTACAACCACCAGCTGCCATACCACTTAATTGTTCTATATCGTTTCCCGGTGTATTCATGAAAGTCAAGCCTGTAGCAGTAATTGGTTTTGCATAGTCAATTACTGAATTTACAGATGTATTCCCAGCCTTATAAATACAACCTAGAGATTTTTCTTCTATACTACTTAATCCACCTTCGATATTTCCTGGGCTAGGATTGGCGCCCCTAATATCCGCATGTGAATCAATAACAGTTTGTTCGAATCCTTTTATAGTATCTAAAATTTGTTTTTTTACTTCAGCATTAATAGCTCGTTCTGCTAATATATGTTCAGCTCCAATTAATTCAGTAGTTTCTGCCAAGACAACCTTTCCACCATGGCCAACAACGATATCGGAAGCAGCACCTAAACTTGGATTAGCACTCAGTCCGGAAAAACTATCACTACCTCCACACTCTGTGCCTAATACAATATCTGCAAGACAACCTTCACTCCTTTCCACGAGCAAAGCTTCATCTAACATATTTTTTACAATTGTTACACCTTTTTTTACACTCTCATTAACGCCACCACATTCTTGTATATTAAAGTATTCAACCTTTTTATAAGGAGTATACTTTTTTATTTGTTCTGCTATAGATTTAGCTTGAACAACTTCACAACCTAATCCGACTACTAATACACTATAAACATTCGGATTTGTACCTGAACCAACTAATACATCTTGAGTTTGGCTCGCATCATAACTTAATTCACTACAACCATGTTGATGATTAAAAAAAACTACTTTTGAATCAGGTTTCATTGCAACAGAACCATATTTAATCTCATTTGCAATGCGTTCAACCACTTTATTGGCACAATGTACGCTTGGAATAATCAAAACATGATTTCTTAAACCAAAACTACCATCAGGTCGTCTAAATCCCGATAAAGTATAATTTTTTTTATTATTTAGTATTACATGATCTCTAATCCCATTTTGGCTAATTTCTTTTGTTTTTGAGTCTAAATCACCTCTACCTCTTTCTCCATCTATATTGTGAATATGTACCCATTCTCCAGATTTAATATTTCGATTTGCAACGCCTATATGCGCACCATATTTTATAATTGGCTGCCCTTTTAAAATATCTTCGGTAGCAAATTTATGCCCTTTAGAAACATTTTCTTTTATAACTACACCTAAAGCTTTATCACCTTTATTCAGTGTAGTTAGTGCTGTTCCTACATTATCAGAGTTATTCACATGAATTGCATTCATATTAACGTCTCCTTAAAATAATTAAACTTACATAATTCATTAAGAATTTATCATCTTTATTAATCTCATAGTATCTCTATTGTTCGTAAATGTCAATATTATTCGTATATACGAACAGATAATTATGAATAAAAAAATAACACTTCAAAACTAACTATATTTGAAATGCTATCTAGTCTAATAAACCCCCTACTATTTAATTTTATTCTGTACTCAGATAATGTTATCTATTCAAATTTTAAGTAAAAAAAGATATTATAAATATTAAGAAGCAGATCATTTATCAAAAGGAATACTCAATAATATGAATATGAAATTACATAATCCAACGCTACGAGTTATAGAAGTAATTGAAACTGTTGCGGAAAATCAGTCTGGCCTTAGTTTATCTCAAATATCAAGCAAAATAAATTGTCCAAAAAGCACATTAATGCCAATATTAAAAACATTATGTGAAAAAAATTATCTCTTATTTTCTGAAGAAACATTACTTTATACTATGGGAAAAGAGATTTTATTTATTAGTAGTATGTATGAATCAACTAATACTAGTTTAGATCTAATACAAGAACAGATGAAACGATTATCTACAGAATGTAATGAAACTTGTCATTTAGGCATTCTAACTGGTAATGAAATTATGTATTTACTAAAAATCTCTACTACCAATCCAATCCAATTAATCTCTTCTGTCGGTAAAAGATTACCAGCTTATGCTACAGCACTCGGTAAAGCTTTATTATTAGATAAAAGTATAAATGAGCTAGAAGAACTATTTCCTAATCCATTTAAAGCATTTACAGCACAAACTATAAAATCTCCTATAGATCTATATAATGATATTCATAATAATAATAATAGCTTTACTTATGAAAACGAAGAAATTACTAATCATGCATGCTGTATAGCACTACCAATCCGAGAAGATGGAAAAATAGTCGCAGCCCTTAGCGTTAGCTTTTTAACATTCACAACATCATCTGAAAAAGTACTAAAAATAAAAAAGGAATTATTAAAATCAGCATCAATTATAGAAAGAATAATTAAAAACAAAGGGTTTTCATATTAATTTAAACTAAAAAAGGCGTAACACCGATGGTGTACGCCTTTTTCGTATCTATAGAGTTTGTCATGAGAAGGTATTTCAGATACATATGTTATTAACAATCAATCGATTAGAACGCTGGAATAATTGCACCTTTGTAGTGTTCTTCAATGAATTTCTTAACTTCTGGAGATTGTAATGCTTTAGCTAATTTTTGGATAGCTGGTTTGTTTTCATCACCAGGGTTAACGGATAGAAGATTTGCATATGGAGAGTCAGCTTTTTCTACGAATAAGCCATCTTTTGTAGGGTTAAGGCCGGCTGGCAATGCATAGTTGGCATTGATTACAGCTGCGTCTAAGTCTTCGATGGAACGAGGAATTTGAGCCGCTTCTAACTCAGTAATTTGGATATTTTTAGGGTTGGTAGTCACATCAAATGGTGTGTTTGTCAAACCAGTTGGATCTTTCAAAGTTACAAGACCTGCACTTTGCAACAAGAGAAGTGCACGAGCACTGTTTGTTGGATCAGATGGAATTGCTACTTTTGCGCCATTAGGCAAATCTTTTAAATCTTTAATTTTTTTAGAGTAAATCGCCAATGGTTCAATGTGAACTGGTGCAAAGCTTACGAAGTTTGTACCATGATCTTTATTGAAGTTATTTTGGTAAGGCACGTTAGCGAAGAAGTTTGCATCTACTTCTTTACTAGACAACGCCATGTTTGGTTGGATATAATCTGTAAACTCAACGACTTGAAGATCTACGCCTTCTTTAGCCAATAAAGGCTTAATTTGATTCAAAATTTCCGCATGAGGTACAGGGTTTGCTGCTACTTTCAATACCTCTGCTTTAGAACTGCTAGCCCCACTGGAGCTTGCGTTATTTGTGGAAGAACCACAACCACTAATCAATAAGGACGCACCCAGTACGGCCGTCGCTGCTAATGCTAACCATTTTTTCATGTAATCCTCCTATCTACGATGAACACCTGCATCTATTGACGAGGACTCACGCGTATACAACACACGTAGATATTGTAATAAATTTATATTTTCTTATTCATGTATCTACATTTAATTATTTAATAATTTCGATGTTGTAAGTATAGCAATTTAAATCCTACTTGCATAATAGATTTTATATATTAATCTTTATAACTAAAATCTATAGCAAGGATAAAATAATAACGTTTAACTATACCAAGCAAATAAAAACGGTACTAAGATGATTTCCCGTACTACTAGGTAATATACCTAATAGCTAAAATCAAACTTAGTACCGTTATAAATGTCGCTCTATATAATAAACAATCTAATCAAAATCAAAAAATCAACTTATAGAGTTGACGTTGTTTGCTCGATAGAAATAGTTACAGGTGCTGATAATTTAGCTTCTAGCCAAGCTTTTATTCGTTCCAAATCTGCATCAGATACAGTGGACGTGGTATAGATAATCACCATATAGCGACTCGCTTTAGGCTGTTCTAAATTATCTATCAAAGGCATGCCTTCCACTTTACTTACAAATGGGAACAACGCCTTTGCTTCAGCTTCTGTCGTTTTCATAGTGTTTATAGTTTCACTTACTA
>OGYT01000568.1_pt1 | contig 28248 bp, 20 predicted proteins | sample 1576631 | NCBI WGS metagenome assembly OGYT01 (sample SAMEA3541588, study PRJEB24748) | human gut metagenome | biome: human gut; feature: human-associated habitat; material: faeces | place: China | collected 2012
AAAATATATCCTCCGGCAAATGACGGAACCAGCAGGATCCTTGTTATTTATGAGGTGGAAGATGTTTTGCCAGAAGAGGATAATGGACATTATCTGTCGATTGATCTGGGCTTGCATAATCTTATGACTTGTTATGATAATGTAGGGAAAACTTTTATTATTGGAAGGGAATATCTTTCTCTTTCTTATTTTTATAACAAGGAAATCGCGAGAGTCCAGTCACAATGGGGCCGGATCCAGGCTGCAAGGGAAATGGAGGATCTGAAAACATCTAAGCATCTGCAGAAACTCTATCGAAAGAAAAATGACTGTATCAAAGATTATACTCATAAGATGACACGATATATCACGAACTATTGTGTAAAGAATGATATTCATACAGTTGTAATTGGAGATATAAAGGGGATTTGTAAAGAGAGAAACCTGGGGAGGAAAACCAACCAGAAGCTTCACAGTTTGCCATATGCCCGTATCTATATGCAGTTAGAATATAAGCTTAAAATGAAAGGGATTTGCCTGATAAGACAGGAAGAAAGCTATTCCAGTCAATGTCCGCCGCAGTCAGAAGAAGTATCGCACATTTATGCAGAGAAAAGAAATCGAAAAAAGCGTGGCATCTACATTGTAGATACCGTGATCTACAATGCAGATGCAGTAGGAGCTTATAACATTTTGAGAAAATATCATGCCGTATCCGGCAAAGAAATTGATATGCCCGTAACCGGGCTGAGCAGTACAAAAACAATAAAAGTAGCTGTGTAACCCATCTGGGTAGCAGTACGGGTGTCATGGACGCACCTCTGAAGCTATGGAGCTATGCTTCGTAATCAGATGCTCGGTAATTCAATTGCCGATGTAGTTCACGGGAGTGCAGTTAATCGCTGCGCCCCCTTGTTGAGTGTATATATTAAAAATGCGCTAGTGGCACATTTGAAGATTCTATGATATAGTATCTCTGAGAAACGTCCGCACCATGCGGACACAAAAAGAAACACGTAAGAAACATTTTGAAAGCAGGTACAGATATGGGTAAAATGACACTCCAGCAGATCCTTATGCAGCTTGCAGGAGGTATGGGAACCAGTATACAGATTTTTGCAGTGACCCTTGTTTTTTCACTGCCCTTAGGTCTTTTTGTGGCTTTAGGGCGTATGTCAAGAAATAAGATCCTTCAGGCGGTCATCAAAGTTTATATCTCCGTTATGCGTGGAACACCGCTGATGCTGCAGTTGCTGGTTGTTTATTTCGGCCCTTACTATATGTTTGGCATGCGTGTAAGCAACAGCTACCGTCTGTGGGCTGTATTTATCGGTTTTGTGATCAACTATGCAGCCTATTTTGCAGAGATCTATCGCAGCGGCATCCAGTCCATGCCGGTAGGACAGTATGAAGCAGCAAAGCTGTTAGGTTACAGTAAGTCACAGACATTTATCACCATTATTCTTCCACAGGTGATCAAGCGCATTCTTCCTTCTGTTACCAACGAAGTGATCACTTTGGTAAAAGACACTTCCCTGGCATTTACATTAAGTGTTATGGAAATGTTCACCACAGCAAAAGCGCTGGCTTCTTCCCAGGTAAGCATGATGCCTTTCGTTGCAGCAGGCATTTTCTATTATGTATTCAACCTGATCGTTGCCATGTTCCTTGAATGGCTGGAGAAGAAACTGGATTATTACCGTTAGTGTGTAATTATGTACAGGAGGAATATTGATAATGAAATTATTAGAGATCAATCATGTGGAAAAGTCATTTGATAATCTGACTGTCCTGAAAGATATATCATTAAGCGTGGAAGATGGCGAGATCGTTTCCATCATCGGACCGTCCGGCTCCGGAAAATCTACCTTGCTGCGCTGTGCCACCATGTTAGAGACTATGGACAGCGGTGAGATCCTTTATCTTGGAAAAAGGGCAGTATGGAGTGATGAAAGCGGAAAGCTGAACTACGCAGACAAAAAGGATTTAAAAGAGATCCAGAGCCAGTATGGTCTGGTCTTCCAGAACTTTAACCTGTTCCCACATTTTAGTGTGATTAAAAACATCACAGATGCCCCCATCCGGGTGCAGAAGCGCAATAAAGACGAAGTCTACAAAGAAGCAAGAGAGCTTCTTAAGAAAATGGGCCTGGAAGACAAAGAAGACGCCTATCCATGCCAACTCTCCGGCGGCCAGTGCCAGCGTGTAGCCATTGCAAGAGCCCTGGCATTAAAGCCAAAGATCCTTTTCTTTGACGAACCAACATCAGCCCTTGATCCAGAGCTGACCGGTGAAGTCTTAAAGGTCATCAAATCTCTGGCAGACCTGCATATTGCCATGGTCATCGTAACCCACGAAATGGCTTTCGCCAAAGACATTTCCCATAGAGTTATCTTTATGGCAGGCGGTGTCATTGTAGAAGAAGGAACACCGGAAAAGGTATTTGCTTCCGATAATGAGAGAACAAGGAATTTCCTTGGTAGGTATGGGAATCTGCTGTAGAGGTTATGCGTTCATTTACATTCCTAAAAAATGTACGAATGCACAAAAATAGGGATTTAATCAACTAAGGTCCGAAAGCCGCCGGTGTACATGACAGATGCACATTTGGGAGAAAATCCTTTGTTCGTGGGCTTGCGTCGCCTATTGTCAGAACTGCGAACCAAACTCGCACGCGTTGCGTGCTCAAACAGTGGTTCTCCATTCTGACACTATGCGCGCCCACTCACGGATTTTCAACAAATGCTTATTCTGTCATGTACACCGGCGGCTTTCTGCGTTATTGGCAATAAAAAATGTAGGAGCAAACCAATAAGCAGTTTTCATATAGGAGGGGGATTATACTTAAGTACGGCATTTTTATGTGACATATCCAATACAGTAGAAAGGGCTCCTCCATGTATAATAAGCATTCGGTAGGCAATTTTGTCCATTTTGTGAGCATAGCTGGCAGGTTGGAGGCACTGTTTGAGCGAACGCAGTGAGCGAGTTTGCCGGAGACCTGACTAATCGGCGGCGGAGCAAAATGGACAAAATTGCCGTGAATGCGTTTATACATGGAGGAGCCCTTTCGGACCCTATTGAACTAAATCCTAATTATGAAGATATATTTGAACTAATAAAAACGAGTGGTGATCTATAAAACTACCACTCGTTTTTTCTTATCTTGCATCTACAAAGAAGCTAAAGCTTTATTTCCCTTTGCGTATCTCCAACGGGAAATTCGCATTATCAGAAGTAACGTAAGTGACGATCACAGAATCCCCGCTGTCACTGGTAAGTGCATCTTCGTCAGAAGGACAGTTATCTTTGATAAAGCCGATCTCTCTGCCATCTGTTGTCTGGATCATGAAGGTACTCATGGCATTGCTGGTGGTGATGCCTTCATCGGTAGAGATGGTCCATTCCTCCTGCTCCGGGAAGGCACAAATGTAGGTGTTTTTTTCGGGATCACCAGAAGGATCCTTCATACAGGCGATGGCAATCTGGGTGTTCTTTTCAATCTCTGTTTCTACATCATGAATATCAGAAAGAGCAATCTTATACTCTTTTCCGTCGTCAGCCAGTAAGGTAAATGCAGAGCCGTTTTTTTCAGTTTTTGTAATGGTTCCCTGGAGCATATAGAATTTGCTGCTTTCTGTATCTTCCGGAACCTGCGTTTCAGATGAAGATTCTTCCGGGCTGGAAGTTCCTTCGGCAGAAGTCTCAGTTTGGCTTTCGGTCTGTGCAGGTACTGTTTTATCAGCAGGCACATCTGTTTTTTTGCCGCAGGCGGATATCATAATACTACCGGCTGCAAGCAGGATTGCAAGATTATATGCATGTCTTTTTTTCATGATCATAACACTCTCCTTTATGTTCTTATATCTCAGTTTGTTTCAGAATAGTTCCAAAACAGGTGATATAGGTGATTCTATGTTGATGGTAACATTCTGGTAAAGAAAATTCAATTAAGATTCCTTTAAGGTTTTTATTCCTTGAAACTATGTAAAAAAAATGTAAATTTCTGTTTCCATATTACTTTAAAATATACTTGTAATATGTTATAATATGACATTATTTTAACAGGAAAATATTGTAGAAAGTGACATTTTGGCAGACGGAAATGGAGGGGCATAAAAATGGTAGCAGAAATAATCACAAAAATAGGGATACCGGCAGATGCAGAATTGTTTTTGCGTGTTATTGTAGCCAGTATATTGGGGTACATGATCGGCTATGAACGAAAAAACCGTGATAAAAGCGCAGGTATGAGAACCCATGCTATCGTAGCTCTGGGGGCAGCGCTTATGATGGTAGTATCCAAGTATGGTTTTTACGATGTAGAAAAGGTAGATTCCTCCCGTGTGGCGGCACAGATCGTATCTGGTGTAGGTTTTCTGGGTGCAGGTGTGATCTTTGTGCGAAATAATACAGTAAGCGGTCTGACTACAGCAGCGGGACTTTGGACTACAGCTGGTGTGGGAATGGCAGTGGGAGCAGGAAAGTATGGCATTGGTGTCTGCGCCGGTATTCTGGTGGTGGCAATCCAGGAGATCCTTCACAGAACTTCTTTCCTTACTGCGGAGCCGATCCGCGGTTTTCTTAAAATGACCTGTACGGATTATGAAAATGTGATCGTGGATATCCAGACGCATTTTTCAGAAGAAAAGGTCAAGATTTCAAATCTGAAGGTGGGAAAAGGCAAGAATGGCACAAAGATAGAAATGGAAGTAGTGTATCCGCCTTTATATGATAAGAATGCAATGCTGTTAAAGCTGGCAGCTGATGAACGGATCACCGGCATCAGCGGATAACTGACGGAGAAACAGCTTATAAATAGTCTGCAAATGGGAAATTTCCTGTAAAAAGACCTTGCAAAATGCGATGTTTCCCTGTACAATCTGATATTGAGCGAAGAATGTATTTTCAGGTTATCCTGTAAGTACATAAGACAGAAAAGAGGGGACAGCAAATGCCCCCTCTTTTAGCGGAAACAAAAACAATAGATTTATTTATAAGAAAGGTAAATGACATGATAAGTGCGAATAATATTTCCCTTCGTGTAGGAAAGAAGGCATTGTTTGAAGATGTAAATATCAAGTTTACAGAAGGCAACTGTTATGGACTGATCGGTGCAAACGGCGCCGGAAAGTCTACATTTTTAAAGATCCTTTCCGGACAGTTAGAGCCAACCAGCGGTGATATTGCCATTACTCCGGGACAGAGACTTTCCTTCTTACAGCAGGACCATTTCAAATATGATGAGTATACCGTTCTGGATACTGTTATCATGGGAAATGCAAGACTGTACCAGATCATGAAGGAAAAGGAAGCCATCTATATGAAGGAAGACTTCACAGATGAGGATGGCATCAAGGCAGCAGAACTGGAAGGCGAATTTGCTACCATGAATGGATGGGAAGCAGAGTCTGATGCAGAAAACCTGTTAAATGGTCTGGGCATCGGAACTGAATTCCATTATGCACAGATGAGCACCCTGTTAGGTGCCCAGAAGGTCAAAGTTTTACTGGCACAGGCACTGTTTGGAAATCCTGATATCCTGCTTCTTGACGAGCCTACCAACCATCTGGATCTGGATGCTATTGCATGGTTAGAGGAGTTCCTGATCAACTTTGAGAATACCGTTATCGTAGTATCCCATGACCGTTATTTCTTAAATAAGGTCTGCACACAGATCGCTGATATCGACTACGGCAAGATCCAGCTGTATGCTGGTAACTATGACTTCTGGGTTGAGTCCAGCCAGCTGATCATCAAGCAGATGAAGGAAGCAAACCGCAAGAAGGAAGAGAAGATCAAGGAATTACAGGAATTTATCCAGCGGTTCTCTGCAAATGCTTCTAAGTCCAAGCAGGCTACTTCCCGTAAGAGAGCCTTAGAGAAGATCCAGTTAGATGACATTAAGCCATCCAGCAGAAAGTATCCATATATCGACTTCCGTCCGGCCCGTGAGATCGGAAATGAAGTTCTTACAGTAGAGCATTTAAGCAAGACCATTGACGGCGAGAAGATATTAGATGACATCTCTTTTATCCTTGGAAGAGAGGACAAAGTTGCTTTAGTTGGACCAAATGAGCGTGCAAAGACTGTATTATTTAAGATCCTTGCAGGTGAAATGGAACCAGATGAAGGAAGTTATAAGTGGGGACTTACAACTACCCAGTCTTACTTCCCGAAGGATAACTCTGCTGAGTTTGCAAATGATGATACCATTGTTGAGTGGCTGACCCAGTATTCTCCTGAGAAAGACGTAACCTATGTACGTGGATTCTTAGGACGTATGCTGTTTGCAGGTGAAGACGGTGTTAAGAAGGTTAAGGTATTATCCGGTGGTGAGAAAGTCCGCTGTATGTTATCAAAGCTGATGATCTCCGGTGCAAATGTACTGATGTTAGATGAGCCGACTGACCATCTGGATATGGAGTCTATTGACGCATTGAACCGCGGTATGATCAAGTTCCCGGGTGTGATGATCTTCTCATCCCGTGACCACCAGATCGTACAGACCACTGCCAACCGTATCATGGAGATCATTAACGGCAAGCTGATCGATAAGATCACTACCTATGATGAATATCTGGAAAGCGATGAAATGGCACGTAAGAGATTTACCTTCACTGTAACTGAAAGTGACGAGGAAGACGATTAATACGATAACTATCAGGGCGGCGGGAAGTCTGACACAAGAAGCAGTGTCAAGTTTGCTTGTAGCAGCTTTTTGTGTCAGATTTCACATCGGAGTGATCTTTGATGCTTCTTGTACGGCTACGCCGTGCAGGAATATGCACCGCCTGAAAAGAGATATAATGCATAAAGAACGATAAGAGTAAGGAGGGCAGGAACCGGGAATTGCTGGGACCTGCCTTTCTGCCATTCTCAGGGAGTATTTCTCCATATTGCAGGAATATGCAGCACTGGAAATGTAAGGAAAAATAAGCGGAAAACAAGAGAAGAATTGAAAGAAAAGAGGAAATGACCATGGAAAAGATTGCAAGTTTCACCATCGACCATATTAAATTACAGCCGGGAGTTTACGTGTCCAGAAAGGACAAAGTGGGTGGCAGTACTGTTACCACCTTTGATCTGCGTATGACTTCCCCCAATGAAGAGCCTGTTATGAATACCGCAGAGATGCACACCATTGAGCATTTAGGTGCAACTTTTTTAAGAAACCATAAGGAATTTGGGGATAAGACTGTATACTTTGGACCAATGGGCTGCAGAACCGGTTTTTATCTCTTGCTGGCAGGTGATTATGAGTCAAAGGACATTCTGCCTTTAGTGGTGGAAATGTACGGATTTGTCCGTGATTTTGAAGGTGAAGTACCTGGGGCATCACCAAAAGACTGCGGCAATTATCTGGATATGAACCTTGGCATGGCAAAATACCTGGCAGTAAAGTATCTGAAGGTGCTGACACATATTGATGAGTTCCCGGAGTCAAGATTAGTGTATCCGGAATAGTACATCGTTTCGTAAATGATGTACTAGGAATAATTGAGTACCTTTGCCCCGCTTCGCAGGGCATTGGAGCACAACTGGTTTCCCCATCATAAAGCGGGGAAATTGATATACAGCAAAGGAGAACATCATGAAAAAACTCATATCCTGGAATGTAAATGGTCTGCGTGCCTGTGTGGGAAAAGGTTTTATGGACTTTTTCAATGAGGCAGATGCAGATGTATTCTGTATACAGGAAAGCAAGCTGCAGGAAGGACAGATCGCTCTGGATCTGCCGGGCTATCACCAGTACTGGAACTATGCTGAGAAAAAAGGATATTCCGGCACAGCTATGTTTACAAAGGAAGAGCCGATCTCTGTTTCCTATGGTCTTGGCATTGAGGAGCATGACCACGAAGGCAGAGTGATCACAGCTGAGTTTCCGGAATATTACATCGTTACCTGCTATACACCAAACTCCAAAGACGGTCTTGCCAGACTGGACTACCGTATGACCTGGGAAGATGCATTCAGGGCATATCTGAAGACGTTAGAGGAAAAAAAGCCGGTGATCTTCTGTGGGGATTTAAACGTAGCCCACAAGGAGATCGATCTGAAAAATCCAAAGACCAACCGGAAAAATGCGGGCTTTACAGATGAAGAAAGAGGCAAGTTTACGGATCTTTTAAATGTCGGTTTTATTGATACCTGGCGCTATTTTTACCCGGATACAGAAGGAATCTACTCCTGGTGGTCCTACCGTTTTAAAGCAAGGGAAAAGAACGCAGGCTGGCGTATTGACTATTTCTGTGTCAGCGAGGGCTTAAAAGATGACTTAGAGAGTGCAAAGATCCATACAGAGGTGTTTGGTTCCGACCATTGTCCGGTGGAATTAGTGATCAAAAGGTAGCCGCGGTTTTTTCTTTGTGCTATACTTTTTTGGGAGACTAAAACGAAGAAATAATGAAGAAATAATGAAGGAATAATCACCGCATGAATTTACTTACCATAGAACATTTAACAAAATCCTATACAGAACGCCTGCTGTTTAATGATACTGCATTTTCCATCAACGAAGGGGAAAAAGTAGGTCTTATCGGCATCAATGGCACAGGAAAATCTACGTTGCTGCGCATTGTGGCAGGTTTAGAGGAGCCGGACGGCGGTACGGTTGTAAAGGGGCGCAGCCTGTATGTCCGCTATCTGCCCCAGATCCCGGAGTTTACCCCTGGAGATACCATTCTTGACAGTATTGTAAGGGACAATCAAAATGAGCCTCATTTCAGCTCTGTGGAAGAATTAAAGGCTTCTGCAAAGTCCATGTTAAATCGCCTGGAGATTGAAGATTTTGACGCAAAAGTGGAGACTCTTTCCGGTGGTCAGAGAAAGCGCGTGGCTCTTGCAAGCGTTCTTTTAAGTACAGCGGATCTTTTAATACTGGACGAGCCGACCAACCACCTGGACAGTCAGATGGCTGACTGGCTGGAAGGTTATTTAAAGTCCTTTAAGGGTGCACTTTTAATGATCACCCATGACCGTTATTTCCTGGATAGTGTTACCAACCGTATTGTTGAGCTGGACAAGGGAAAGCTGTACAGTTATCAGGGCGGTTATGAGAAATATCTGGAATTAAAGGCAGAACGTTTAAGCATGGCAGAGGCAGCAGAACGCAAGCGCCAGTCTATCCTGCGCACAGAGATTGCCTGGATGCAGCGCGGTGCAAGAGCCCGTTCTACCAAGCAGAAAGCCCATATCCAAAGATATGAGCAGCTGCGTGACCAGGAAGGTCCGGAGTATGACAGAAATGTACAGCTGGAGTCTATTGGAAGCCGTCTGGGACGTACCACTGTAGAGCTGAAGGATATCTGCAAATCATATGGGGATAAGGTGCTGATGAAGGATTTCACCTATATCTTTTTGAAAAATGACCGTGTAGGTATTATCGGCCAGAACGGAAGCGGAAAGTCTACGTTGATGAAGATCATTGCCGGCTGGGTAGAACCGGATTCCGGTACAGTAGAGATAGGACAGACTGTAAAACTGGGCTATTTCTCCCAGGAAAATGAGGCCATGGATGAGAGCCTGAAGGTGATCGACTATATCCGCAATGCAGCAGAATATGTAAAAATAAAAGACGGCAGCATCAGCGCCAGCCAGATGCTGGAACGTTTCCTGTTCCCATCCAGTATGCAGTATACAACCATCGGAAAGCTTTCAGGAGGTGAAAAACGTCGTCTGTACCTTCTGCGTATCCTCATGGAAGCGCCAAATGTACTGATCCTGGACGAGCCTACCAATGACCTGGATATCCAGACATTGATCTTACTGGAAGATTACCTGGATACATTCCCGGGTATCGTTATCACTGTATCTCATGACCGTTATTTTCTGGATCGTGTGGTAAACCGTATTTTCGCTTTTGAGGGAAATGGGGTGGTGCAGCAGTATGAAGGCGGTTTTACCGATTATCAGCGTGCATGGAATGAGCGTCATCCACAGATCAGCGGAAATGCAGGTTTGGGCAAAGCTTCAGACAAAAATGCCGTTGAAGATAATGATCCGAACGCAAAGGCAGTGAATAAAAACAACTGGAAGGAGACTTCCGGAGCCCAGAAAAAGCTGCGTTTAAGCTATAAAGAGCAGAGAGAATGGGAGACCATTGAAGGAGATATTGCAGGTCTGGAAGAAGCTATAGCAGCCTTGGAAACAGAGATTGAAAAGTCTGCCAGCAATTATACACGTCTGAATGAGCTGATGAAGGAAAAAACAGAAAAAGAAGCACAGCTGGAGGAGAAAATGGACAGGTGGATGTATCTGACGGATCTGGTGGAGCAGATTGAAAGCCAGAAATAGGCCAAAATCTGAGAGGCGGCTTCCTTGCGGCAATGCCGCGCAGCGGGATTTGATAGCGCAAATAAAGGAAATGGGATTGAAAGGCGCAATATATGAAAAGAGAGTATAGCATAGAGACAAATGAGGGAAAAATCTATCCCCTGGGAGTGACAAAGACTCAGGGGGGATTTGATGTGGCATTTGTTTCTGAGAAAAAACCGGCATTGCTGCTTTTTGAAAAGGGAAGCAGAAAACGGATGGCCAGACTTGCATTTCCGGAAAATGCCCGTATGGGAAATGTGCATTATATGACGGTAAAAGGAGATTTTACAGGTCTGGAATATGCCTTTGAGGAAGAAGAAAAAGAAATTCCAGATCCATTTGGAACCTGTTTTACAGGACGGGAAAAATGGGGAGATGAGAAGGCAGCAGCACGGGCGCTGCACACACCTTTTGAAGCAGTGAAAGAAGACTTTGACTGGGAAGAGGACAGACGGCCTAAAATTCCGGCTAATGAGTGCATTGTATACAAGATACATCCAAGAGGGTTTTCAAAGCATGCTTCCTTTAAAGGGGAAAGCTGGAAGCGGGGAACATTTGGAGCGGTCGCAGATAAGATCCCTTATATGAAAGAACTGGGCATTACCACAGTAGAAATGATGCCGCCTGTAGAATTTGATGAAGTCATGGAAGATGTTCCCGGAAAGGTAAATTACTGGGGCTACTGCTGTGGACACAGCTTTGCGCCAAAAGCTGCTTATGCAGGCGCGGCACCTGGACAGAAAAAAGACCCGGTAAAAGAGTTTAAGACTCTGGTAAAAGCATTACATAAGGCAGGACTGGAACTGGCCATTGAGTTATACTTTGATGGGACACAGTCGCCTTCCTATGTGGTAGATGTGCTGCGCTTCTGGGCGGCAGAGTATCATGTAGATGGTATACATATAGTGGGTTATGCTCCTTTGGAAACTATTGTAAAGGATCCTTACCTTGCTGATCTGAAGCTTTGGGCGAAAAACTGGGACGAAGTGAGGCTGGAAAAGGGAACAGACAGAAGCAGCAGATCCAAAGAAGAAAAGAAAGGTCCCGGTCGGCGTCTGTCTGCTTACGAGACAGGATTTATGCTGGATATGCGCAGCTTCTTAAAAGGCGATGAAGGTATGTTGAACCAGGTGGCTCTTCATGTAAAGGACAACCCGGATACAGTAGCTTCTATTAACTACATGGCAAATACCAATGGCTTTACGCTGTTAGATATGGTTTCCTACGATCACAAGCACAACGAGGACAATGGCGAGGAAAATCATGATGGCACTGATTACAACCAGTCCTGGAATTGTGGTGCAGAAGGTCCGGTGCGAAAGAAAAAGATCCTTGCACTGCGCAAACGCCAGCTTAAAAATGCCCTTACCATGCTCTTTTTAAGCCAGGGAACACCGCTGATCATGGCAGGTGATGAATTTGGCCGCACCCAGAAGGGAAATAATAATGCTTATTGTCAGGACAATGAGATATCCTGGTTAAACTGGAATTTATCAGATGCCCATAAGGGACTTTATGAGTTTACAAAAGAGCTTATTTCATTCCGCAAAAAGCACAGTCTGTTCCACCGCAGCACAGAACCTACATTAATGGATCATAAGTCCGTAGGCCTGCCGGATGTATCTTTCCATGGGGAAAAGGCCTGGTGTCCGGACTTTGAACGCTACAGCCGCCAGCTGGGGGTATTTTACAGTGCTTCTTATGGGGAAAATGCAGATGGCAGCGAAGAACCGTACTTTTATACTGCCTATAATATGCATTGGGAGCCACATACATTTGCACTTCCCAATCTTCCTTCAGGATACAGCTGGCATCAGGTATTAGATACGGCAGAAGATAACATGAATGGATTTTTTACGGAAGGCAAAGAAAAACTTCTGGATGACCAGAAAGAGGCTCTTGTTCTTGCAAGATCTATCCAGGTATTTGCCGGACTTAAATGTCCGGAAAAGAAGGCTGTAGTTCAGACCCAAAAGCATTTAGGAAGCAGGGCAGGGAAAAGGATAGAAATAAAGGCAGAAATAAAAACGGAAATAAAAACAGAAGCAGAAAATGCAACAAAGACGGAAACAAAAGCGGAAACAAAAGCGGAAACAAAAACAGAAATAAAGGCAGAAATGAAAAGAAAAGGTCCTAAAGAGAACCGGAAAGAAGGAATGTAATATGTTAAGCGAAGCTATGGAGCGTTTTATCAAGGAACATGAAAAAGAGGCATATGACCTGCTTCTTACCATTGCAAAGATCCCTTCCCCATCTAATCATGAGGAAAAAAGAGCCCAGTTTTGCTGTAACTGGTTAAAGGAACAGGGGGCAGAGGGAGTCTATATTGATGAGGCATTAAATGTAGTTTATCCAGCTGTTTTAAGGGATAATGTGGATGTTTATATGGCCCATACAGACGTAGTTTTTCCAGATGAGACGGAACTTCCTTTAAAGGTGGAAAATGGACGTATCTGCTGTCCGGGCGTAGGTGATGACACTGCCTGCCTTGTATGTGTCCTTCTGGCAGCAAAATATACTGCTCTTATGATAAAAGAAAGCAAACTTAACCAGATCCGGCCGGAAACAGAACCTGGACTGATCTTTGTATGCAATTCAGGAGAAGAAGGTCTTGGAAACCTGAAAGGCGTTAAAAAGATCTGCGAAGATTACGGCAGCCGTATGAACACTTTCTGCACCTTTGACGGCAGCCTGGAGCATCTGGTAGATGAAGCAGTGGGATCTAACCGTTATAAAGTGACGGTACGCACTCAGGGCGGACATTCTTTTGGCAATTTCGGCAATGATAATGCCATTGAAAAACTGGCAAGTATCATTGAAAAGCTGTATCAGATCAAGGTGCCGGAAGGCGGAAAGACCACTTACAACGTGGGTACTATTTCCGGTGGCACTTCTGTTAATACCATTGCCCAGGAAGCTTCTATGTTATACGAGTTCCGCTCTGACAGAAAAGTAAATCTGGCTTATATGGAAGAAAAATTTGAGGCAGCAGTAAATGAGGCAAAGGCAGCCGGTCTTAATATTACTTATGAGATCCTGGGCATTCGTCCATGCTCCGGTGATGTAGATAAAGAACGTCAGGCACACCTTCTTGAACGTGCAAAAGCAGCGGTAGAAACAGTGACAGGAATCTGCCCTGGAGTTGGTTCAGGTTCTACAGACTGCAATATCCCGCTTTCTATGGGGATCCCAAGCGTGTGTGTGGGCTGCTACAGTGGAGCCGGTGCTCATACAAGAGAGGAATATGTAGAGGAAGCTTCCCTTCCTTTAGGATACAGAGTTGCTTTTGAAATGATATTTGGCGGCAGGTCATAAGCCTGTTTTTTCCTGCATAAAGATAGTATTATCAAAAAAGAGACAATATATACATTCAGATGAGGATGCTGTAAAGACCAGGCTGGTCAGGGCATCCTCATTTTTTTCTATATGGGGTTTGCAGGGAGGCAGGAATGGAACAATGGTATGGTCTGACTCAGGAGGAAGTATTAAAACGTCTTAGTACCAACAGGACCGGGCTTAGTGAGGAAGAGGCAGAAAAACGGCTTGAAGTATATGGGGAAAATATTTTAAAAGAGCAGGAAGAAATGCCCTGGTGGCAGATATTTTTGGGACAGTTTAAGGATCTTTTAGTCATGATCCTTATTGGCGCAGCAGGGGTGTCTATGGTCACAGGAGATCCGGAAAGTGCCCTGGTGATTTTTTCGGTCCTTTTATTAAATGCCGTTTTAGGGACTGTTCAGCACCAGAAAGCCAGAAGATCCCTGGAAAGTTTAAAACGTCTGGCATCTACAGACACACTGCTCCTTCGGGAAGGGCGGATCTGCATGGTACCTGCTTCCAAGGTGGTTCCCGGAGATATCCTGGTTTTGGAAACAGGAGGGATAGCAGCAGCAGACGGCCGCATTTTACAGGCAACAGGCCTTACCTGCAATGAAAGCTCTCTTACAGGGGAAGCTTTAAATGTGGAAAAAAACGAAAAAAGCCTGTTTTCACAGCAGGAAGATATTGCTCTGGGAGATCAGAGCAATATGGTCTTTTCTGGTGCTCTGATCACAGGAGGCAGAGGAACAGCAGTGGCAACAGCTACGGGGATGGATACCCAGATCGGGAAGATCGCTTCTTTAATGAACCGCACAACAGAAAAGAAAACGCCGCTTCAGGTCAGTCTGGACCAGTTTTCCGGGCATCTGGCATTGGTGATCATGGGAATCTGCAGCGTGGTCTTTCTGATCAGCCTATATCGCAGGGAACCGGTTCTGGATGCCCTTATGTTTGCGGTGGCACTGGCAGTTGCGGCTATTCCGGAAGCTCTCAGCTCCATTGTGACCATTGTCCAGGCAATGGGAACACAGAAAATGGCCAAAGAGCATGCAGTTATAAAGAATCTGAAGGCAGTGGAAAGCCTTGGCTGCGTATCTGTGATCTGTTCAGATAAAACAGGAACGCTGACCCAGAACCGTCTGAGGACAGAGGCTGTGTTTTTAAATGGAGAAGAAGTGCCGGTAAGACAGCTGAAAAAATATGAAAATTTCCTATTTCTGGAAACTGCGGTACTTGCAAATAATGCATGGGGAGGTCTGCCGGAAGAAACATCAGATCCTTTGGAGCAGGCTCTTTTAGAGATGACAAGGGAAGCAGGAGAAGAACCGGAAATGATCCGGAAAGGCTGGAAACGCCTTCTGGAACTGCCCTTTGATTCTAAAAGAAAGTATATGGGGACACTTTGTAAAAAGGGAAGAGAACAGGTTCTATTCGCAAAAGGAGCAGCCGATGTATTATTGCCCCGATGTGCTTATGTGGTCAATCCGGTTTTTTCAGGAAAGCGCAGGCCGGAAAGTGCAGAAGGCACTTCCTGGGGGCGGCCCATGTTATTTTCAGACAAAAACCGAATTTTGCAGCAAAATGCAGCCTGGGCAAGAAAAGGTATGCGTGTCCTTGCACTTGCATGCAGACCATTAGATGAGAGAAAAGCAGGGGAAGACCTGGCGGAAAATCTTATTTTTCTGGGTCTTGCAGCTATGTCTGATCCACCAAGACCTCAGTCGCGCAGGGCCGTTGCAGAGGCGAAAAAGGCGGGGATACGGACGGTGATGATAACCGGTGATCATAAGGCAACAGCAGTGGCAGTGGCAGCTGATATAGGGATCTTTGTTTCCGGGGATCTGGCGGTAACAGGAGCGGAACTGGAGCAGATGGATGAGCAGGCACTGGAAAGAAAACTGGAACAGATCAGCGTATATGCCAGAGTGTCTCCGGAGCATAAGATCCGCATTGTAGAAGCGTGGCAGAGAAAAGGGCATATTACGGCTATGACCGGAGACGGGGTCAATGATGCCCCTGCATTAAAAAAAGCGGATATCGGCATTGCCATGGGAAAGTCAGGAACAGAGGTTTCCAGAGATGCAGCGGATATGATACTGACAGATGACAATTTTGCCACGATCATCAAAGCAGTGGCAAATGGCAGGAATGTATATCGGAATATTAAAAATGCGATCGGTTTTTTGCTGTCTGGAAATATGGCAGGTATTCTTTGTGTATTGTATACATCCATAAAAGCATTGCCGCTGCCATTCGCACCTGTACATCTGCTATTTATCAATCTGCTGACAGATTCTCTTCCGGCTATTGCCATTGGGATGGAACCGGCTGACAAAGATCTTCTGTGTCAGCTGCCGCGAGATCCAAAGGAAGGGATACTGACCTGTTCTTTTGTGGCTAATGTTCTGGTTCAGGGGGTTCTGATTGGAGGCGCTACCATGTGGGCATGGGAAAAAGGCTATGAGAATGGGGGCGAAGCCATTGCCAGCACTATGGCATTTACCACGCTGATCCTTGCAAGACTGCTCCACGGTTTTAACTGCAGAGGAAGAAAAAGCCTGTTTTCGCTGGGGATAAGGAGCAATCTCTGGTGCGTAATGGCACTTTTAGCAGGACTTGTATTTATGGGGGCTGTGCTGTTTGTACCCCAGTTGCAGAAGGTATTTCTGGCAGCAGATCTGAGCAGGGATCAGCTTCTGGTTGTGGGGGTGGGGGCATTGGCACCTACTGTTGTTATTCAGGCTTATAAGGTAATATGTGAACTTACATTAATTTTTTAGAAAGTCCACGCAACAATTGGTAATTCTGCACAAATATAGTTTTTGAATTTAGTTATAAAAGTATATTTACAAACTAAGCTGTAGAATATATAATGTGGATATCAGTTAAGAAATCAACACTTCCGTTTGAGGAGAGGAGAAAAGCGTATGGAGAGAGGAAGTGCAGGTCAATTATTAGCTGTCAATACCTTTGTGTGGGTGACTACAGCACTGTATGCACCGTTTATCGGCGCATACTATGCGGAGCAGGGGATTACTCCATTTCAGGTAGGCGTGCTGACCGCTATTGGACCAGTGGTTTCCACATTGATCCAACCTTTGTGGGCTTACATAAGTGACCGGCTGGGAAAACGCAGAAGAGTTCTGATGATTGTGACTATAGGAAGCGGCCTGACGATTCTCACCTATCTGCTCCATGTAAGTTTTCATGCGTTTGTGGCAGCAACTTTATGCTTTACGGTATTTCAGACATCTATTCTGCCTCTGGCAGATGCATTGGTTACACAGGAGGCGGCAAGACAAAAGGCAAACTTTGCAAAGATCCGTATGGGTGGAACAACCGGCTATGCAATTACAGCTTTAGTTTTGGGGAATTTTTTGAAAGCTCGACCGGAATTAATCTTTGTTTTAGGAAGCTGCGGTTTCTTTCTGCTGACATTTTTTCTCCGGCTGCTTCCGGAAGATAAGACCAGGCAGTCTGTTGAGATAAAAAAGCAGAAATTCGGGGGGGAAATTTTTAAGACAAAGCAGATTTATCTGGTTCTGCTGCTGGCATTTGTTATGCAGCTAGGGCTTAGCTTTACAGGAACCTTCTATTCAGTCTATGTAATGTCCTTAGGTTACGGGCAGTTTATTGTGGGACTTTCCAGCTGTATATCTGCAATGAGCGAGCTGCCAGTGCTGTTGTTTGCCGACCGTTTGGTAAAAAAGTTTGGTGCGGTGCGGTTGCTGGAATTTTCTGTATTCATGATGGCGACGCGGCTGCTGCTGGCAGGCAGCGGAGTGCTTCCACTGATGTTGGCTTCTCAGTTGCTCCAGAGCGTGACTTATATGACTACATATTATAGCTGTGTGGTGTTCATCAGCGAGAATGTACAGGAAGGAAAGATTTCACAGGGACAAAGCCGGCTGGCTATGGTTCAGGCGGGAATCGGAGCGGTAGTCGGAAGTATTTTAGGAGGCTGCATGACTGAACGGTTGGGAGTATCTTTATCTTTCACGGTATTAGCGGCAGGAATGGTAGCTGTAGGATTGGTAAATATTTTGATAATTTATTACATAAACAAAAAAAGAAAGAAAGGTGGCGTTATACATGAAATTTGAAGTGGTTGGGATTGACTGTCCTTGCGTTGATCTGGCGGTAAACGTAGATGTTTATCCGGATTCAAATGGAGCTGAGCAAATCCAGAACATTAGCTGGCAGGGCGGTGGAAAAGTAGCGACTGGAATTGTGGCTGCTGCCAGATTAGGGGCAAAGGGGGCTGTCTTAGGTGCCGTGGGAGATGATTCTTACGGAAAATTTGTTGATGAGGATTTCATCCATCATGGCCTGGATACTTCCTACTTAAAAAAGAGGGAAGGAAAGACGACTAATTTCGATATTGTGCTGAGCAACCGTGAAACTATGGGAAGATGCATTCTTTATTATCCGGGTACGGCAGAGCAGCTGCAGGCAGAGGAACTTCCACTGGAATATCTGACCAATACAAAATATTTGTTTATTTCTATGCTGAATCCGGTGGTGGATTTAGCAGTAGACATTGCCAGAAAGGCTGGAGCAAAAATCTTTATTGATGCAGATTCCGACTCTGAAGAACTGCGTCAGATGATTCCAAAAATTGATGTGTTCGTTGCATCAGAATTTGTTTACAACGCCATGTTTGATGGCGGAGATCGCCGGGAAAACTGCAAAAAAGTCATGGAGATGGGGCCGGAGATCGTAGTGTTTACTTTCGGTGAGAAAGGCTGCATCGGAATGACGAAGGGCGGTTACTTTGAGCTTCCGGCATATAAAGTGGATGTGGTGGATACAGTGGGAGCCGGTGATGTGTATCATGGAGCATTTTTGGCAGGATTGTTAAAAGGGTATTCCGCAGAATATACGGCAAAGCTTGCCAGCGCTGTATCAGCTATCAAATGTACCAGAATTGGGGGACGGGCCGGTATTCCGGATCTGGAAACCGCACAGCATTTTATGGAAACTGGTGTTATTAACTATACGGACATTGATGCCCGTGTAGAATTTTATAAAAGGGGGATTTAATATGTATAAGCAGAAAGTAGTACTGGGAGTGGCACCTACCAAAAGAAGTTTTCTCAGCATGGAGGAAGCTAAGCGCCAAAAGGACAAATTTATGGCTAGGATTCGAGCTATAAAGCCTGAAGCAGTGGAAATCATCGATGTAGATGAGCTGTGCGAAAACGGAATTATGTGGGATACAGCCAAGATTCCTGCAGTTGTGGAAAAATTCCGCCGGGTCGGCATCGATGCGCTTTTTCTTCCATTCTGCGATTTTGGTGAAGAACAGGTAGTGGCTCAAATTGCAGGGGCATTCAAGGTACCAACTCTGGTATGGGGGGCAAGGGATGAACGCCCCAATAGCGATGAAGCCAGGGGAAGAGATACCCAATGCGGCATGTTCGCAGCGACCAAGGTACTCAGACGGTATGGAGTGAAATACAGCTACATCTGGAACTGTGAGACGGAAAGCGACGATTTTGCAAAGGGCTACGAAAATTTCATTCGCGTGGCAGCGGTTCTGAAAGCCCTGAAGAATCTGCGTGTAGCTAAGATTGGTGAGCGTCCAGTACCTTTTATGAGTGTTATGACCAATGAGGCAAATCTGATCAACCGGATTGGAATTACTACTGTACCAATTTCTCCATTTGCAGTAGCAGAGCGTGCTAAAAAGCTGATCGAGGACAACAATGCGCAGTATGAGGCCTATTATCAGGATCTGACGGCAAGGCTTGACTGTTCCGCTATGCCAGAGGAGAATGTAAAGAAGGTAGCAGCAACCAAGCTGGCAATTGAAAGCTTAATGGAAGAGAATAACTGTTCAGTGGGAGCATTTGAATGCTGGTCTGCGTTCCCGGCAGTGCTGGGAGTATGTCCTTGTACGGTATTAGGTGAGATGGCTGACAGCGGCTATCCTTTGGCTTGTGAGACTGATGTAAACGGTGCTATCACATTAGCGATTTTAAGGGCCTGCAACCTGTATGAAGATTCTGAGTTTTTGGCTGATCTGACCATCCGTCATCCTCAGAATGACAATGCAGAACTGCTGTGGCATTGCGGACCGTTCCCGTATTCACTGAAAGCATCAGAGAGCCAGGCCAGAATGGTGGACGGACAGGAACGTTTTGAACTGAAACAGGGACATTTAACACTGTGCCGTTTCGATGACATTGATGGAAAGTATTCCTTATTTGTTGGAGAAGCGGATACGACTACAGGACCGGAGACTAACGGAACATATGTGTGGATGCAGACAGATGACTGGAAGCGCTGGGAGGAAAAACTCATGTTCGGTCCATATATCCATCACCTGGGCGGTACTTACGGAAGTTATCTGCCGGTATTACGGGAAGTTGCCAGATATCTGGAGATTGAGTTTGATAATGCGCATGAGCAGGGAATTCACAGCTTATAAAATCGTGGACTAATGTTCCATAAATAATATGAAGTTGCAATTATAATTATTAAGGAGGATAATTTTATGTATACAATTAAAGCAAAACAGCTGACAGCAGAGGCATTCCGCAAATATGGAACTTACCAGAATCTTCTGGACAATGAAGAGATGAAGAAAAATTCTATTTTCCCGGAAAACTTTTTTGCGGATTTAGTAACACTTGATTTCGGTACATCTACCTTACCAACCATTTCCATCTGCCATGTAAAGAAACAGGAGAAAAACATTGTGGCTTTTCTGGAGGCACATAAGTTTACCTGTGAAGGGCTGCTTCCTCTGGACGGCGATGTGATAATTTTCGTAGGAAGTCCTATGGGAGATAAGTTCTCTGTAGAAAATCTGGAGGCATTCTATGTACCGAAGGGAACTTTTGTAAAATTGAATCCGCTGATCGTTCATGGAACACAGTATCCGGTAAACAGTGAAGAGGTACATATTGTATGTATGCTTCCTGGACGTACCTTTAAAAATGATATGATCCCGCAGCCACTGTCAGATGAGGAAAAGGCAGAGATCATTCTGTAGCTTGAAGAGTGGCATCCCCTTCACCGGTCTGCCGGCGAAGGGGAAAGGAGGGAAATATGAGTACAATCATTCCTTTTGGAGTTTTGCCGGGAGGAGAGGAAGTTTCCCTGATTCGCTTGAAAGGCAATGGAGCTGTTCAGGCTGAAATCATCACGCTGGGTGCCATTATAAAAAGTTTGTGGGTACCGGATCGTAAGGATGATCGAAAAGATGTGGTTTTGGGTCAGGACAGCTTAGAAGCGTATTTGAATAATCAATCTTGTTCCGCAGCGGTTATTGGCCGGGTAGCCAACCGCATTGGTGGTGCTAGCTTTTCCATCGTGAAAGAGAAGTATCAGTTGGAGGCCAATGATCGTGGCAATTGTCTCCACAGTGGCAGCGGAAATTACGCTGCACAGAATTTTCAGGTGGAGGAGATCAGGGAAGACAGGGTACGCTTGTCTTTGGAGGACTTTGGAAAGGGCGGATTTCCCGGCATGGTACGGGTAACGGTGGAATATCAAATAGTGGGTGCTGCATTGGAGATCACCTACACGGCAAAGCCGTCAGCAGACACGCCTATTAATCTGACAAACCACTGCTATTTTAATTTGGGGGGGCATGATAGTGGCATGCCCAGATATCATCGAGTAATGATCTGCGGGGATTTTTACACAGCAGCAGACCAAAACTGCCTTCCGACAGGAGAAATTTTACGGACAGCAGGTACAGCCCTTGACTTGCGGGAACTGGTCCCATTAGGAGAGAGTCTGGAACGGCTGGAAAAAAGCAATCTGAGCTTTAACGGCTTTGACCACAACTATGTGGTTGCTGGCCGGGGGTTCCGTCTTGCGGCAGCAGCAGAAGATCCGGAGAGCGGACGGAGAATGGAAGTTTGGACCGACCGTCCGGGAGTGCAGTTTTATACAGCCAATCATCTGGACGGTCAAACGGCTTGTAAAGAAGGCATGTTATACAATAGACATTGCGCTTACTGTTTTGAAACCCAAAATTTTCCCGATGCCGTTCATTGGTCTCATTTCCCAAATCCAATCGTGTCGGCGGGAGAAACATGGAGAAGTCATACAGCATTTCGCTTTTCTATCGTGTAAAATCTAAATTTAATGGAGGAAGGTTATGAATGGGAAAGGTAGATTGAATAACAAAACAAAGTATTCATACATGTTCGGCGATCTGGGGTGTTGCCTGATGAACTACATGCTTATTAACTACTTTATGTTTTATTGTACCAACATGTTAGGAATATCCATAGCTGCCGTGGGAATGATCATGTTCATTGCCAGGATCTGGGATGCAATCAACGATATTGGCGTTGGAGCTCTCGTGGATCGTACCCATACCAAAGTGGGAAAAGCCAGACCGTGGATCAAATGGTTTGCATTGCCATGCGCTCTGTCATGTTTAATGATGTTTTCAGCTCCTGCTGGTGCTTCTAATATTGTAAAAGTCAGCTGGGTAGCATTTGGATATTTTCTGTTTGCATTATTTTATACCACTGTGAATTTGCCATATGGATCCATGCTGCCGCTAATGACAAAAAATTCAGTGGACCGAGCATCCTTGTCAAGCTTTCGTATGATCGGTGCTTACATCGGCATCTTTATTGTAAATGCTACAGCGCTTCCAATGGTTGCTTTTTTTGGAAATATGCTGGGCGGTCGTGTGTACGCATATACCCTTGTAACAGGCATCATGTGTGTAGGTGGTGTGATCAGTTTCTTTATTCTTTACCGGAATTGTCCGGAGACTGTGAAGGAAGATACATCTGCTTTAGAAGGGCTGAGCCGTGAAGAAATTAAAAGAAAGCACAAAGAAAATGCAATTCCGATCACACAGAGTGTAAAATATCTGCTCAAAAACAAGGCATGGATTTTAGTATTTACAATCACCATGATAAATTTCCTGCGTCAGCCATTTACCAGTACATCCATGGCATATTATTTCCTGTACTACTTTAAGGTAGATGAAACACGCAGCGCACTGTTTTCTTCCCTGGGTCAGCTGGCTGGCTTGGTGGTGCTGCCCTTTGTACCGGTGATCATTAAAAAGTTTGGCTATAAAAAGAGTCTTATGACAAGCTATTTCTTATCAGCTATCTTTGGTTTTTGCGCATTTTTTGCAGGAAAAAATATCTATACCGTATTGGTATTTTATCTGTTAAGTACGGCATCCGGTGCCCTGACTGGCGTGGCTGTCCTGTCTATGCTGGCTGATACCCTGGAATACGGTGAATTAAAATTTGGTGTTCGTCTGGATGGTCTGGGTTTTGCAGCCAACAGTTTTTCAACTAAGGTAGGTCCTGCTGTAGGTGGTTTACTGGTAACTTTGGTATATGTAATCGGAGGATTGGATACATCATTGGTTCTGGGACAGGAGCAGAGCGGCAGTGCTATTTTAGCTCTTCGTCTGGCTATGTTTGTAATTCCTAATGTACTGGCACTGGTTCAGGTTATCCTGTCCTGCATGTATCCGCTGAGTCAGGAAAAGATGGAGGAAGTGAATACGGAACTGGAGATGCGTCACAGCAATCCGAATCATGTACCGGTAGATGTGCAGCTGTAGAGGTTCAGTACCGGAAAGTATACAGAATGGCATTAATTATCAATTAGCATTTATAAAGAATTTTTCCCAAGAAGAACAGATTTGTACTCCATTGAGATATTGACAGTTAAAAAAAAATAGGTGATAATAAAAATCTTGAATGAGAGTACAAATACAAGGCTAATGCAGACAGCAGGAGAAGAGCTCGAAAAAAGCCGAGGATCAAGGCTGGAACATATGGTATCAGGTTCATCCAAAACAGAGTTTTTTGAGAGATTTTTCGTAAGAAGAACAGGGTTGTACTCCATTGAGATATTGACAATATTAAAAGAGATGATCATGAAAATCTAGAATAGGAGTACAAAAGCCCATGGGAAACAACGAGAAATACAGTTTGGTCAGTTCTAGCAGGAAGCCGCGAAATATTAAGCTGCATAATCAGAAGTTGGTTCTGTCCCTGTTTCGAACTATGACAACAGCCTCGGTCAGCGAGATTTCCGAGAGAATTAATTTAAGTACCACAACTGTAAGCAAAATACTTGCAGTACTTCAAGAGAACGGACTTATTAAATCTATAGGAAAGGGAAGTTCTACGGATGAAGGGGGAAAAAAGCCGGAATTATTTGCGCTAAATGAGACATTTAAGTACGCGATTGGCTGCTATGTGGGAGCCGATCATGTAAAAATAATCCTGATGAATTTGAAATGTCAGAAAATAGCTAGTAAAAGCAAGTGGTTCTCACAGCCCGAGAGTCTGCACAAATCAATGCAGGAGTTGGCAGCCACAGTACGTCAGTTAGTGGAGGAAAACGGCCTTGAGGCAAAGGATATTTGCGGTATTGCGGTAGGATTTGATGGTATTGTTGAAGCAAGAAGCGGCGCCATCTACTATCCCATTCATAACGAAGACTGGGGATGCAATATTCTGATCCGAGACATATTGGAGGAACAGCTGCCAGAGTTTGAGAACATCTGGATCGACAACAGCGGCCGGTTCGGCGCTTATGCAATATTTTTGATCTGGCCGGAATTTAAGGAACAGAAAATGTTCAATCTGTTTGTTGGGGAAAATTCGGTGGGATGTTTGATTGACCGGGGAAAGATAGAACGGGGAGCCAATGGTTTTTTGGGAGAAGTTGGACATATGATCATTCTGCCTAGCTATCGCAAGAGAAGATGTGTCTGCGGCAGCTACGGTTGCTTCGAAAATCTGGTTGGTATTGATCATATTTTGGATATAGCAAGAGAAATAGGAGGAGAATGCGGCGATGATCAGCTTTTCCCCAGGATATTAGCAGGACGGTGTGGCTATAAGGATATTTTTGATGCATCGGAGCTGGGAAACCCATACGCGTGCCGAGTTGTAGACGAGATTGTGAAATATTTTTCCTATCTGATTCGTAATCTGCTTTTGTCTTGTGATCCGCAGATCATAACTATTACTGGTCCATATGCCAGCGCGGGAAAATACTTTGAAGATGCGCTTCAAAAAAGAATTCAATCAATTTCATTTTTTAAGATTGAGGGGCGGGTTAAGATTGAGTATTTAAAAGGGGACGGGGTATGTGACAGCCAGTTGGGCGGTGCATTGTATGCGATGGACCAGTATTTGAGTACACTGGAACTTGGCTGACCTCATTATCAGCTGCTGGTTCACTTATAAAATTAGACCATGGTGTTTTTTTATCAATTAATCAAACTTTGTTTCAAAACTAAGATTTTAAAAGGAGTGGAATTATGAGATATAAACAGTTTAAAAATGCAGGTGTGGAGGTATCATCTTTAGCAGTAGGAACCTGGGCAATCGGTGGTCAGAACTATGGAGCCGTTGACCGGAATGATTCCATCAAAGCTATCCGGACTATGCTGGACTGCGGCGTAAATCTGATCGACACAGCACCCTGCTATGGAAATGGTTCTTCTGAAAAGATTGTAGGTGAAGCAATTCAGGGACTTAAGAGGGATGAGATCCTGATCTCCACCAAATTTGGCCTGATCACAGACGTGTATTCCGGAGGATATAAGAAATGCGCTACTTATCAGAACACCATGCGTGAGGTAGAAAGTTCACTTATGAATCTGGGCACAGACTACATTGATTTTTATTTTGTCCACTGGCCGGATGTAAATACCCCTATTGATGAAACCATGGCTGCTCTGGCTAACTTAAAGAAACAGGGTAAGATCCGTTTTGTTGGTGTATCCAATTTCTCAGAAGAGCAGATCGAGGAAGCTGAAAAGTACCTGCAGATCGACGTGCAGCAGCCGCCATTCTCTATGGTAAACCGTACATTTGTGGATCTGATGAAATGGGGAGCTGCCAAGGGGATCGACTCAATGACCTACGGTTCTCTCGGCTCTGGCATCTTATCCGGTGCCATTCGCACACTACCGGATTTTGCTCCGAATGACTTACGTCTGACCTTTTATGATTTCTTTAAGGAGCCTAAGTTTTCCAAGATCATGGAACTGCTGAAGGTGATGGACCAGATAGCGGAAAGTCATAAAAAGCCGGTAGCCCAGGTAGCAGTTAACTGGAGTACCCAGAAGGATTATGTAGGTACTGCCCTGGTTGGTGTGCGAAATGAGCAGGAGGCCAGAGAGAACTGTGCTGCTTTTGACTGGGAGCTGACCGATCAAGAGATCCAGTTACTGGATGACGAGATTAAACGCCTGGGAATCTAATATGTTTGGGAGTAAGGAGGAAATTATATGCCAAGAGTTCATGTAAATACACTTTTGAAGCATGCCACTGAAAATAAATATGGTGTTGCTGCAGTAAATACGCTGAATGTGGAGACAGTAAAATATATCATCGAAGCAGCAGAAAGAGAGCGGGTACCGGTAATTGTCCAGTTCTATCCGGGCTTTGAAAACTATACAGCTTTAAAACATATCGCATTTGCAGCTTGTGACATGGCAGAGAAAGCAACAGTGCCGGTGGCAGTACATCTGGATCACTCTGCTACCTTTGAGATTGCTGTTTCTGGTATCCGAGATGGATTCCCATCGGTAATGGTGGATGGTTCGTCACTGCCTTTTGAGGAGAACGTAGCATTGACCAAGGCTGTGGTTCGGACAGCTAACGTGTTCGGCGTAGACGTAGAGGCAGAGCTAGGACATGTAGGAAGTGGAGCCAGTGAGGATGATATTACGAATACAGATCATTACACGAGAGTAGATCAGGCAGTCGATTTTGTGGAGCGGACTGGCTGCGGTTCTCTGGCTATTGCTGTTGGAAATGCACATGGTCCTTATGTGAAGGTTCCTAACCTGGATTTTGACCGAATCAAAGCTATCCGGGCTAAAGTGGACGTACCTCTGGTGCTTCACGGTTGTTCAGATATTCCGGAAGAACAGCTGAAGGAGGCTGTGAATCTGGGAATGAGTAAATTTAATATTGCCACCGAATACTTTAGGGCTATGTATCGGGCCATGGAAGCAGACATTAAGTCTCAAAAGTTTGATGGAGATGGCGTAGGGCTGATGTTTGATATCAGAGAAGCCATGATTGACTTTGTGGTGAAAAAGATCCGCTTGTTAAATCCTAACAAATTTTCAATCTGATTTTTGAGTTTTTTGCAGTATGTTTTTTATCAATTAACCAAGTTTTGTTTCAAAACTAAGATTTTAAAAGGAGCGGAATTATGAGATATAAACAGTTTAAAAATGCAGGTGTGAAGGTATCATCTTTAGCAGTAGGAACCTGGGCGATCGGTGGTCAGAACTATGGAGCCGTTGACCGGAATGATTCCATCAAAGCTATCCGGACTATGCTGGACTGCGGCGTAAATCTGATCGACACAGCACCCTGCTATGGAAATGGTTCTTCTGAAAAGATTGTAGGTGAAGCAATTCAGGGACTTAAGAGGGATGAGATCCTGATCTCCACCAAATTTGGCCTGATCACAGACGTGTATTCCGGAGGATATAAGAAATGCGCTACTTATCAGAACACCATGCGTGAGGTAGAAAGTTCACTTATGAATCTGGGCACAGACTACATTGATTTTTATTTTGTCCACTGGCCGGATGTAAATACCCCTATTGATGAAACCATGGCTGCTCTGGCTAACTTAAAGAAACAGGGTAAGATCCGTTTTGTTGGTGTATCCAATTTCTCAGAAGAGCAGATCGAGGAAGCTGAAAAGTACCTGCAGATCGACGTGCAGCAGCCGCCATTCTCTATGGTAAACCGTACATTTGTGGATCTGATGAAATGGGGAGCTGCCAAGGGGATCGACTCAATGACCTACGGTTCTCTCGGCTCTGGCATCTTATCCGGTGCCATTCGCACACTACCGGATTTTGCTCCGAATGACTTACGTCTGACCTTTTATGATTTCTTTAAGGAGCCTAAGTTTTCCAAGATCATGGAACTGCTGAAGGTGATGGACCAGATAGCGGAAAGTCATAAAAAGCCGGTAGCCCAGGTAGCAGTTAACTGGAGTACCCAGAAGGATTATGTAGGTACTGCCCTGGTTGGTGTGCGAAATGAGCAGGAGGCCAGAGAGAACTGTGCTGCTTTTGACTGGGAGCTGACCGATCAAGAGATCCAGTTACTGGATGACGAGATTAAGCGCCTGGGAATTTAATATGTTTGGGTCAAAATACTTTTTGGCACAAACGCAGGAACAGGCAAAAAAGAATAATTAAAGCATTACAGGCGCAGTGGATTTTACTGCGCCTGTTGTGAGTGCGCCTAGCGGCGCACGTTTCGTTTGCGCGCCATGGGCGCGCTCTCGCAGGTGAAAGTCCTGAACATGCCCAGGTAGTGGGAAATGTATAGCTGAACAGCAAGGGTGTCCATCGTGAGGTGGAATCTGAAGGAAGCTGTAGGCAAATCCTTGGTCCGACGGACAGAAATCGCATATGAGGCTAAGCTTCGAGAGATAAGCTGGCGAAAGACAGCAAAGTCTAATAACTACCACATTTGTAGAAGCAGAGTAAATGCGGCGGATTTATGAGGAGAAAGAGCGTGCACCTTAAGCGTGGAGGTCTCACAGAGGTTTCATTTGCCTAGTAACAACGAACTGTGAGAAGTCAGCAGAGCCCATAGTAGTGAAGAAGTTTCTGTAATGGAAATGGAG
>OGYT01000569.1_pt1 | contig 28200 bp, 26 predicted proteins | sample 1576631 | NCBI WGS metagenome assembly OGYT01 (sample SAMEA3541588, study PRJEB24748) | human gut metagenome | biome: human gut; feature: human-associated habitat; material: faeces | place: China | collected 2012
AGTGCTGCCAATCGGCGGGCTGAAAGAAAAATCGCTGGCAGCTTACCGTGAAGGTATTTATACTGTAATCATGCCGAAGGAAAATGAACGAGATATTGATGAAATTTCCAAAGAAGTGAAAGATAAAATGACGTTCATTCCTGTTAAAAGTATGGATGAAGTTTTAAAAATCGCATTGGTGGATTAAATGATGCAAATACAGGATAAAATAAATATAATAAGAGCTAAATATATAGCATCCGCCGTGAAGAAAGCGCAGTATCCGACGGAAAAACGGAAGGAAATAGCTTTTATCGGCCGTTCAAATGTCGGGAAATCCTCGCTTATAAATTCACTGACACGTGTACATAATCTGGCACGTGTCAGCGGACAGCCGGGCAAGACGCAGACGATTAATTTTTTTGAGCTTACAGCACGTATAATTGAAACGGGTGAAGACAGGCTGTTTCATCTGGTGGATTTACCGGGGTACGGCTATGCGAAAACGGCGCAGACGAACCGCAAGCAGTGGGCAAAATTCATCGAGGAGTATTTTCTGCATTCCGAGCAGTTGCAGTTTGTCTGCCAGCTTATTGATATTCGTCATGCACCGATGAAATCGGATGTGGAAATGTTTGACTGGCTCGTTAAAAACAATGTGCCGGTCTTAATCATCGCCACGAAGGCCGATAAAATCAGCCGCGGCGCAGTAGCAAAACAGATTGCGCAGATAAAAAAGACGCTCGGCGTGAAGGAAATAGACATTCTGCCATATTCTTCCGTGAAAAATTCAGGCAGAAGCGAACTGTTGGAAGTAATATATGATGGTTTATTGAAGTAAAAGAAGCTGTTACTTTATTTATATAGAGTAACAGCTTTTTTTATAAATAAAAGTGAAGCCCGTTCATAATTGCTTGACTGTATAATTGATAATTTGCTACAATTAAAATCAGATATTTTAATAAATGAGGATTATATTATGCTGACAACTTTTGATAAATCACTGCTGAATTTAATTCAGCGCAATCTGCCGATTACAGAGCGTCCATTTCTGGAACTGGCAAATATACTGGAAACTACAGAAGAGCATGTAATAGAGCGGCTGCGTTATTTAAAAGAACACGGTTATATCAGACGTATCGGGCCTTTTTTTGATTCAGGCAAACTGGAATATAAAGGAACATTGGTAGCTCTGAAAGTGCAGGAAGGTTATATGCAGCAGGTAGCCGAGTTCATCAATAAATATCCGGGAGCTACGCACAATTACCAGCGCGAAGGAGAATATAACTTATGGTTTACGCTTTTGACGCACAGTGAAGAAAAACGTAAACAGATTTTGGATGAAATAAAGGCGCAAAAGGGCGTGGAAAAGCTTATGAACCTTGTGTCAAATAAAAAATATAAAATCAATGTGCAGTTTAAATTGAAATAATAATGGAGCGGAATATGGATTTATTGGATAAACAGATTATCAGAATTATGCAGGATGAATTCCCGTTGGTAAAAGAGCCGTATAAGGAATTTGCCGAAAAACTTAATATTTCCGAGCAGGAATTATTAAAACGCCTGCGAATTTATAAACAGGAAGGCAAAATCCGCAAAATGGGTGCAGTGCTGCGTCATGTGGAAGCCGGTTTCAAGGCAAATGCACTTTGTGCATGGGTCGTGCCTGCCGGTGAAATTGACGAGATAGCGCAAAAATTGGCTGCTTGTCCAGCTATTTCCCACTGCTACGACAGAAACACTACACCTGACTGGCCGTACAATATTTATACGATGATACATGCGCATACGCGTGAGGAATGTGAGATAATAGCACATAAACTGGCGCAGGAGAATAATCTTTCGCAATATACAATGCTTTATTCGGTTAAGGAATGGAAGAAAACAAGTATGCGTTATTTTGATGAAGCGGAAGATGAATGAAGATACAATATGGAAGGTGAATAAAATGATTTCTGAAAAAATGTATGAACTTGGTACTAAAAAGTCCACAATTCGTACTATTTTTGAATACGGGCGCAAACGCGCCTTGGAAGTTGGCGAGGAAAATATTTACGATTACAGTCTGGGCAATCCGAATGTTCCGGCACCGGATTTTATCCGTCAGGCAATCGTGGATATTTTAAACGAAATGGACCCGTGTGATGTGCATGGCTACACCGTTGCGCCGGGTAATCCGCAGGTGCGGGAAGTTCTGGCAAAAGATATAAACAGCCGTTTCGGTACGCATTTTACGGGAAAAAATCTTTTTATTACCGGCGGGGCGGCGGGAGCAATCACTATTGCTTTTAAGGCTCTGAGCGAACCGGGCGATGAATTTATCACTTTTGCACCGTATTTTCCGGAATATAAATGTTTTGTAGAGTCGGTTGGGGCTGAACTTAAAGTCGTTCCGGCGAAAATAGACGATTTTCAAATTCAGTTCGATGAATTTGAGAAAATGATAACATCACATACGAAAGCTGTTATCATCAATTCGCCGAACAATCCGAGCGGCGTTGTCTACAGTGAAGCCACAATTAAACAGCTGGCAGAAATTTTAAATATGAAGTCGAACGAATACGGACATCCTATTTTCCTTATTTCAGATGAACCGTACCGTGAAATCGTTTATGACGGTGCAGTTGTACCGTACATACCGAATTATTATGCAAATTCGATTGTGTGCTATTCATACAGCAAATCTTTTTCACTTCCGGGTGAACGTATCGGTTATATTGTAGTACCGGATGAAGTGGCGGATTTCGGCAAAGTTTACGGAGCAGTTGCAGGGGCTGCGCGCGTGCTTACGCATGTAAATGCTCCGTCACTGTTCCAGCTTGTGATTGCCCGTTGTGCGGGCAAACCGTCCAATATCGCGCCGTATGAGGAAAACCGCAATCTTTTATATAACGGATTGATTGAAGCAGGTTTCAAATGCGTAAAACCGCAGGGGGCTTTTTATCTGTTCCCGCAGTCTTTGGAAGCAGATGATTATGCTTTCTGCAAAAAGGCGCAGGAATACGATTTGCTGCTCGTTCCGGGAACGGACTTCGGCTGCCCGGGTCATTTCAGAGCTTCATACTGCATTAAACGGGAAACAATCGAAAAATCACTGCCGGTATTTAAAAAATTGGCGCAGGAATATAAAAATAAATAAATATTTCTCCATCAGCTTATCTGGCATATAAAATCGGGGGATTTTAGAATTAGATGAGGTGATTGGAATGTCATTTATGGACAAATTTTATCTGACAGGCAAAAAAGCAATCGTAACGGGCGGCGCCAAAGGACTGGGACTGGGCATGACGCAGGCACTTTGTGAAGCAGGAGCAGATGTCGTCATAATTTCCTCCAGCGATAGTGCTAAAGAAAAAGCACAGCAGCTTTGCGAGCAGGGTTTTGACGTTTACGGTATTAAGGTGGATTTAGCGAAACGCGAAAGCGTGCAGGCGGCATTTGAGGAAGCATTAAATCATTTCGGCGGCAGACTGGATATTCTCGTAAACAATTCAGGCATGATACGTCGTCATAAATCGGAAGAATATCCGCTCAGTGATTGGGATATGGTCATAAATTTGAATTTGAATACCGTATTTCAGCTATGCCAGCTTGCTGGAAAAGTCATGCTGAAACAGGGCAGCGGCAAAATCATAAATATTGCCTCCATGCTCAGTTTTTTCGGCGGTTATACCGTGCCTGCCTATTCTGCCAGCAAAGGCGGCGTGGCACAGCTCACGAAAGCTTTAGCCAATGAGTGGTCAAGTAAAAATGTACAGGTAAACGCTATAGCACCGGGTTATATGGCGACAGAAATCAATCAGGCACTGCTGGATGATGCGGGCAGAAGTCATGAAATTTTAAGCCGCATACCGGCAGGCCGCTGGGGTACTCCGGAAGATATGATGGGAATAGTCGTGTTTCTCGCGTCGAATGCCTCCAACTATGTGAACGGAGCAGTCATTCCGGTGGACGGCGCATATCTGGCAAGATAAAATATTAGATTTCAGGTAGACAAAATGTCTACCTTTTTTATTAGCTTTTCTTATAATAACCTTAGTTATACAGTTTTGTATTATACTGAAAACAAAAAGGTATAAGATAAGTATTATGGAAAATGAATTAAAAAATTTTGAATTGGAAACAACATCTGTATGGTCTTTTCCGAACCGGGGAAACTGGTGTACTCATTACGGCGATTATCCGGGAAACTGGTCGCCGTATGTGCCGAGAAATTTAATATTGAAATATACAAATGAAAATGAATGGGTTCTGGATCAATTCATGGGCAGCGGTACGACTTTGATTGAAGCAAAGTTATTGAATCGGAATATAATCGGCACGGATATAAATCCTAAAGCATATGATATCACTAAAAACAGATTGTCATTTGCCTGCCAAAACAATCCGCATATTCATATACGGGTGAATGACGCGCAGGATTTGTCGTTTATCAAAGAGAACAGCATTGCTTTGATTTGTACTCATCCTCCTTATGCCGATATTATCAGGTACAGTGAAAATATAAAAAATGATTTATCACTTTTATCGCATGATTTATATCTTAAAGCAATGGTAAAAGTAGCAAAAGAATCGTATCGTGTCTTAAAAAACAATCGTATTTGTGCTATTATGATAGCTGATATAAGGAAAAACAGGATTTTTACACCGTTAGGTCATCAGATTGCAAGTATATTTTTAAATACAGGTTTTATATTGAAAGATATTATTATTAAAGAACAACATAATTGTAAATCATTAATAGAATGGACAAAAAGAAAACATGAATGTTATTTGATAAAACATGAATATATCTTTATATTCCAGAAAGAAAGAAGATGATATGGTTTTGACGGATAAAAATATAGCTCCGTTCGTGAAATGGGCAGGCGGTAAAAGACAGCTTCTGCCGTATATTCAGGAATTAATGCCTAAAAAATATCAAAAATACTACGAACCGTTTATAGGCGGCGGTGCGGTACTGTTTTGTTTTACGCCGCATAATGCCGTTATAAACGATATTAATAAAGCACTTATCAACACATATAATCAGATAAAATACAATGCACAGGGACTTATGCAGTATCTGATGAAAATAGATGAAAATATTCCGATTGAACATAAATTGTATTATTATAAACAACGTGAACAGTTCAATGATAAGATGATGAAGGAAGAATACGATCTGGAACTGGCGGCTTTATTCATTTATTTGAACAAGCATTGTTTTAATGGTCTTTATCGGGTAAATAGCAAAGGATTATTCAATGTGCCGTTCAATAACAGCAGTGTAAAATCCTTTAATGCGGAAAATATTCTGTCTGTATCAAAATATCTGCAAAAAGTCGAGATACTGGAAGGCGATTTTGAATTTGCCTGTCGCAGTGCCGGTAAAAATGATTTTGTGTTTTTTGACAGTCCGTATGCACCGCTAAATGATAATTCGTTTGAAGCCTATACAAAAGAAGGATTTGATGTGCAGAGCCATAAACGGCTGGCTAAACTATTTGCCGAGCTGACAAAGCGCGGCTGTTACTGTATGCTGACAAATCATAATACGGAGTTTATAGAAAATCTGTATCGGGATTATACCAGAAAAGTAATAAAAGTACGCAGATACATTAATTCAGACGCCAACAACCGCAAGGGTGAAGAAGTGATTATTACAAATTATTAGTAAGGATTTTATTATGAATAAACGAAATTTTGATATTTGGCTGGGGACAATGAAAGACTCCATAGCCACATGGAATTACTATACGGATTTTGCAAAAGTATATAAGAATGCAGATGAAATAAAAACGGAATTATATATTTTAAACAGTTTAATAAAGAGCAAAGATATACAAAGCGACTTTAAAAAATTATTGGAAATATATCCGCAAATATTAAAAGCCATCCCGATATTGATAGCTAAACGGGAAAAGAATATTATTATTAATGATGCAACGCAAAAGTATTATTATAATTTTGAGAAACGAAATTATTCCGTTGATGATTATGTTTTATTTATGGAAAAAACAGGTCTATTCGATTTACTGACTGACCATTTGATTTCCAATTTATATGATTATGTATTAGGCGTGGAAACGGGACTTGATACAAATGCCAGAAAAAATAGAACCGGCACGGCTATGGAGGATTTAGTGGAAAGTTATATTATAAAAGCGGGATTTGTCCATGGAGCAAATTATTTTAGGCAGATGACAAAATCTAAAATAGAGCAGAATTTCAATATAGATTTATCAAATATACATGTGGAAGAAATTTTTAAAACAAAGGGTAGTTCTTCGGAAAAACGATTTGATTTTGTTATTGTTGCCAAAGCAAAGATTTATTTGATAGAAACAAATTTTTATTCAACAAGCGGTTCTAAATTAAATGAAACAGCGAGAAGTTATAAAGAATTGGCAATGGAATTTAAAAATTCACCTCAAATAGAATTTATCTGGATTACAGACGGAAAGGGCTGGCATAAAACAAAGAGAAATCTTAAGGAAACATTTGATATTTTGCCGGATTTGTATAATATAAATGACCTTGATAATGATATTCTGGAAAAGATAATAATGTAAAAAATAAAAAGACGGATATCACAGTTTTAAGTGTAATATCCGTTTTTTTGTTTATGCGGTGATATTTAATTTTTCGGCAAGTGTAAGGTATGTGTCATATGTTCTTTTATCAAAGCAGGAAAATATTATTTCGATATTATAATCTGTATTTGTTTTTAGCCAATTATCGACAGTGGATAAAGCGATTTTTGTGGCTTCATTCAGCGGATAATGGTAAACGCCGGTGGAAATTGCCGGAAAAGCTATGGAATGAATATCATGCTTTTTGGCTAAATCAAGTGAATTTCTGTATCAGTCGGCGAGTTTTACCGCATCGCTGTCTTTGCCGGAGTAAATCGGACCTACCGTATGAATGACGTATTTTGCTTTGAGTTTGTAGCCTTTGGTGATTTTTGCTTCACCTGTATTGCAGCCGCCGAGAGTGCGGCATTCAGCGAGTAGCTCGCGCCCTGCTGCACGGTGGATTGCCCCGTCCACGCCGCCTCCGCCGAGTAGCGTTTTGTTGGCGGCATTGACGATTGCATCGCAGTCCAGTCTGGTGATATCGCCTAAATCGAAACGAATTTTATACATAAAAACACCTTCCATCTTTTAGAATGTATTTTGATTTTTTTTTCGCTATGTAGTATAATATATGACATAAAGAAGAGATATACTGATGTTGGTACCGTCAGCCCTCTTCTGCGATAATATGTGATTGAAAGAAGAGGCTGTCCGTTAAGACGGCTTCTTTTTTATTTCAGATTAATTTTTCTTGAAATAAAGAAGAATGGTGAAAATGAGCATGGTTACGTTTATTATCAAAGATAAAATTTCATAATCCGTCATAATACCACCTCCCTGAACAGGAGGAACCGACACATCGGTAATATCTCTCTAAATCTATATTATAACATACAGAAAATAAAATATCATTTTACCTTATCGGAATTTTGGAAATGGTGATTTTGGTGCTTTTCAGTCCCTGCGCTTTGAGAAAATGGGAAAGTTCCTGTTTATTCTGTCGGCACATGGCACCAAGCGTGATTTCAGGAATAAGCTCACTGTCCCAGACATGTGCAAGACATAATTTATGAAAGCTGCGGATTTCGTTCTTAAATACGGAAAAATGCGTCTGTTCTATAGCCGTATTTTTCAGAGATGACTGGAATTTATCGTGCAGCGGTTTAAATGTTTCCGGAACAATGACATCACGGCTCATGCTTAAAAAATCCTTCTTCATCATCAGCGTTTTCGGATAAAACAGCAGACGGAATTCATGTTCATCGGCAAAATAACTGTTTTTAGCAAAGTTCATCAGCTTATTGTAGGCGATAACCAGCACGATAAAGCCGTAACGTTCAATATATTTTTGAAACGGTTCGTTATAAGTACGTACCTGTTCTTCAAATAAAGTATAAAAACGTGAACATATTTGTATCAGTTTATCCAGAATTTCCGTATCGCTGTAGAGTATTTTTTCCAGTTCCGTTATGGAAAAATGCGAGTAGTCCTTAAAATTAACATTCAGTTTATCCATATTGATACCGATACAGACACCGCTGTAACCTGAAGCATACCGTTCCCAGTGAGAGAGATTGTCTTTTTTATCCGTCAGGCTCAACGAATAGCCGTCCGTCTTTTTCAGATATTTTTTCAATTCCGCCCGATGAACGGAAAAACTCTTTGTTAGTAAAGTCAGATACTGCCGGAAATTATCATCTGTTGTGTTGACAATAATTTCCTCCATATCTTTGAGCATATGGTTCACTGTGTAGTATCGCTCGGATTTATCGTTGGAGGATTTCAGATTGGTCAGCCATAATTCACGGCTGATAATGATATTGTAAAGCGAATTGATTGATGTATAATGATAGAAAATATTGCGCCCGTCCATAGTAGTAATACCTCGTAGAATGCTTTTAATTTCATTATGCGAGCAAAACACAAGAAAAGCAATAGTTTTCAGTAAAATAAAAAAGACTGCTTCGAAGTGAAACAGTCTTTATTTTATGTTATAATAAAACTTACGCAAAGTAATTATTAACGAGTTGGCTTTCTCTTGTCATTATTGCATAATGACGGGAGGTGATAACTATGTACGAACAGATTTTTGCTTCTATGCTTGAAGTTGCTATTAACAGCCAGTTTTTTATAACCGGTAGTATTTTTTCGGCATTCGTTTTAGTTATCGCTTTATTTAGCTTTAGAAAATAAACTAATAAAGCAAAAAAGCCAAACTCTCCACGTTTGGCTTTTCCTATGATTTATAAGAGGAAGCTAACGCTGCAAGATGTTAATAATTGCTTTGCTCTTTTTCTATCTATGGCTATTATACTATAAAGAAAAAAGAAATGCAAAATAAGTTTATCATAAGATATTGGCGTTATAATATAAAAAACCTCGAGAAGCCGTCAAACTTTACTCGAGGTTTTTCTGTTGTTTACATTACTTTCGTCATGAATATTATATTACAACTATTGTAATTTTCAAAATTAAAATCAATATGATTAATTCATAATCTATTATATTATCGTTTCTTCTCGGAAGAGCCGATAAATCAAGTTTAATCCTTCTCTGCCGAATATTAATAATATAAATGAAAATGATGTAAAAGATAAATATCCTATTAAGCAGCAGCTTAACAGGGTTTTATTTTATCATGAATACATAACTATCTCATTTTTACATTTTAATTGTATCATTTTAAAAAGATTTTGCAATAGAGCTTTGATTATAGAAGGTCTTTAGCGGGTGTGAAGTTGTCTTGTATCTTTTAAATCTTTAGTAACATATTAGGAATGGTTTTCTCCTTGTTTATAATAATCATAAAAAATAATTAATTCATCATGAATTTTTAATGTAATAATAATTGCTAATCGCAAAAAACGAAGATAATTAGTATAATGAATATTTTCATCATTAGAAAATGGTTGAGTATGCGCATATTTATTTCGTAAATCTAATCCATTATTAAATTTGGCTTTATTTAGAAAGAAATTAAAATAATCGCTTTCGGGCGTTGATAATAGAGTGGATTTTGAATAAAGAAAATCATTGTTTATAAATTCATCAATAATAGATTTTTCTTTCGTAGATAAATACCAGTAAGAAATATATTCATTGTAGTATAAGTCTTTTAGTAAGTATAATTTTATGGGTTCAAATATTATCTGTTGAGTAGATTTATTAAGAGATAAAATATTATAATTAAATAAATCATTTATTATAGGAATATCGTAATCTTCAAAGTCAAAATAAAAAACAGTTTTTTTATTTAGAAATTCAAATAGATTTTTATAAAATTTATTGGTATTTTTTTTATGGTTTAAAGTTGTTTGATTTGAATATAAATAATGCAAGATATTTTTCATAATAGGGCTGTTAACATATATATATTTTTTTTCTAATAACGAAGAAATGTTTGCATATAGTAAAGGTTCTGAGGTTAAACTTAAGAGTTCATGATCAATTTCTTTATATTGTACAAATGATTTAAATTCTTTGAGTACATACTCTATTGCTGGCATAATAGAAGAACATTTTTCTAGTAATGTAGAAGTGGGAGAAGGCATTTTTATATTAAATCCTTTTATATGAAAAGTTTCTTCAATATAAGTATTAAAAAAATATTCAATAATATCTTCTAAACGAATTTTATGTTGTAGTAAAAAATTATAATACAAATTTAAAGTAAGAAGAGATTGTTCATCTTTAAAATAAAATAGAGAATTATCAATATAAGAATGTGGTGAATAGTTATTCATTGTCAGTTCTAAAATAGAAATTTCTTTGATTTTCGTTATTAATGTACATCTATCTTGTAAGTCTATAAAGTCAAATAAGTAAATGAAATTGTTTAATATAGTTAAAGGTTTTAGATTTTTTTCTAGCCATTCTTTGCTATAACAAATAGTAATTTCATCATTTGCTATTTGTTGTTGTATAAGTTCTGATTGTTTTTTTATTTTTATTGTTGTAGTAAATTTAAGAACATTTTTATTAGATTTAAAAAATTCTTTTTCTAAACGTTCTATTTTTTTCTTTGCTTTTAATTTTATTTTTGGTGTAATATCTAAAGTGTCTTGATTACTTTGAAAATTAACAATTAAATATAAAGAACTTAGTTCAGGAGTGATATTTATATATTCATTAATAATTGATTGCTTCATGGATTGAGATAAACTTTTTGGTATAAAAATATTAGGTTTATTATATTCGTATTTCTGTAATAATATAGGCATAGATAAAGAAGGACAAGATAACATTTTTTCTGTTATAGATTTATCAAAAATATTTACTATTTTTTTTCGGTGAACTATCTCAAATAGTAGTTTATCATTGGAAACAATCAAATTTTTGATTGTTTCTTTATTAAATTTTTTTATATAATCTCGTTGTTCTAAAATTTCCCAGAAATCATCATGATAGTTAGGCTCTAAGGTTGAATAGTATTCAATAAAATTAATATCATTTAAGTAATCAAGAAAAAAATTAGTAATTATAATGTTAGATGTTTTTTTGAATGATAATAATAAATTAGTATCAATTTTTTCTTTCGGAAATCTATTGTCATTAATATATTTTATGATATTGTACAATTCTATAATATCATTTATATCTGTATAAGTTTTTGTATTGTCAAAATTAATTATGATATTAATTGACTGTTCAATAAAATAAAAAGAAGCTAAATCATTTGGAGGATAAAATTTTATTCGTAATTTCAAAATATGAAGTCTCCTTTAATAATGTAGAAAGAAAAGATTATAAATAACAATCTTTTCTTTCGTATAACGTAAGTTGCTTATTTACTGTATTTTGCTTTATTGTCAGCTACCAATAAATAATTTTCTTGAGGATAAGAATAATTGATAGATTTTAGTTGTGAAAAAGAATTTTCTTGTTTTGTTGGATTATATTTTTTAAAGTTTTCAGCTTGTTCCATCACTTTTTCAAAAACAGCTTCGCTCCAGTCTGGTGGATAGCCATTATTATAAAGTAAAATGGTTAAATCCATGTTAAGTTGGCTTTTGATATCTTCGCGTGTAGACCAATCGGCATATTGGGATTTATCAGCTACCAATTGTTTGATCTTTTTAGCTAAAGTTAAACATTTTTCTTCTGGATAAGAGAATTTGTTATCATCTCTGACTTTTATTAATATATCGTAAAATGCTTTTTCTTCATATGATATGTTTAATGTTTTATATGATTTTTGGTCTTCTTTTAAGTCGTTTATAATTTTAATTAATTGCTCGGATAAATTATTAACAAAATCAGTAATAACTTTATTAGTAAATATTAATTTATCACGATTATTATATTCTTCAACTACTTGTTTTAAACGTTGGTCAAATTCTATTGCTTTAACTTTATTTGTATGACTATAAGAAGAAATAGTTTTTCTTAGTAATTTTAGTAAAGCATTAAATTTTGTAATAGGCATTTTAATTTTATCAAGTTGTTGGAGAAAATCATCACTAAAAATATTAATAAATTTTTGTTCATTAACAATATTTTCGATACCAGTACAAGTAATGGCATTACGTACCATTTCTTCAACGACACTATTCATAATTTCTGCATCCGGTGCATTTCCTTTCGTTTGCTTATAAATAATAGAACGAATAGCAAGGAAAAATTGGGCTTTATCATTTTCGGATTTTGTTAGTTCTTGAGATGGAGCACAAATTACATAGGCACTTTTTAATCGTTTTGATAATCCCATAAATCTCATTTGTGTATCTTTTTTTGACTGAATGTATTCAGCGGCTTCATTTAGACAGTTGAGCTTTTCTAATGGAGTTCCTATGAAAAATTTTGCCGTATTGAAATTTGATATAAGTTCATTTAATAAAGCGAGATGGTTTCTAAAAATATTTAGAGTAATATTAAATTCATCAACAGGACTTTCTTGGGGATTGCCGTATTGTTTAATAGCTTCCATCATTTCTTTTTGTATACCAATATAATCGACTACTAATCCTTTGTCTTTTCCTTCAAAGACACGATTTACTCGGGATATTGTCTGAATAAGAGTGTGCTTTTGTAATGGTTTGTCAATATACATAACGGCAAGTGAAGGAACATCAAATCCAGTAATCCACATATCTACAACTACAGCTATTCGGAAATTGGAATTATTATTTTTAAACTGTTCATCAAGTTTGTTGCGATATTCTTTTGTACCGCAAAGATTATATAGCTCTGTTTCATCGTTAGGATTTCTTGTTGCAACAAGATTAATTTTTGGAAGAGGTATTAATTCATCCAGTTCTTGTTTAGTAAGTTTTGTTTCATTTTCTGCTTTTTTAGGAATATTCCATTCAGGGCGTAATTTTATAATAGCTTTTAATGTTTCAAAAGCAAGATTTCTATTAGCACAAACAATCATTGCTTTTTGAACTATTTTGGGTTTTTCTGCTGTATAAGTCTCGTAGTGTTTAACAATGTCAGCAGCTAGTTTTTTTATTCTATCCGGATGACCTAAAATAGCAGTAACTTTACTCATAGCACGCTTGCTTTTTTCTATTTGTTCTTCTGTTGCTCCTAATTGTGCACAGCTTTCATAGTATTTTTGTATTTCTTTAGCTTGTTTTTCGGAAAGCATAACACGAGCTAGTCTGGGTTCATAAGCAATACGAACAGTAATACCGTCATCACAGGATTCTTTCATTGTATAGCTATCTACAATATCGCCAAAAACTGTAAGAGTTTCATCTATCGGTGTGCCTGTAAAACCGCAATATGTTGCATTTGGAAAACTTGAGCGTAAATAATAACCAAAACCGTAAGTAGTGAATACTCCTTTATCAGTTTTTTTGAGTTTAGGATTTACGCCTGTTTGTGTGCGATGAGCTTCATCAGAAATACAAATTATATTACTGCGAGTTGAGAGTAAGCCAGTACTTTCACAGAATTTCTGAATTGTAGTAATATATATACCACCGCTAGGACGATTTTTTAAAGTAATGAATAAATCTTTTCTATTTTTAATACTTCTAATATCTTCTTCATGTAGAAATTTTTTTGCCGTTATGAAAAGTTCTGTAGTTTGTGTATTTAGGTCTTCGCGGTCGGTTAGAATAATAATAGTGGGATTATTAAATGTTTTGCTGTCTCGAAGACATATTAAACGTGATAAGAATAGCATGGTATAAGTTTTACCGCAACCGGTGGCACCAAAATAAGTACCGCCTTTTCCGTTACCGTTAGGGCGCATATGAAGTTTGATATTATTTAGCATTTTTAATGCACCGAAAAATTGCGGATAACGACAAATTATAGCAGTATCTTTCTTGCTATTATCAGGGTAGAAAATAAAATCGTGCAACAGTTTAAGAAGATGTTCTTTGGAGAAAGCTCCTTCAATCATCGTAAATAATGAATTTATGCCATTAGAAACTTTATCTTTATCATTAGCTTTGTTCCAAGAATAATAATAAGGATAAGGAGTGAAAATAGTTCCCATTTTTGTATTAACGCCATCGCTGATTATAGATAAAAAACAGTATTTCATTAATTTGGGAATATCTCTGCAATAACGAATAGTAATTTGCTGCCAGGCATCATAAATAGTAGTGTCTTCCTGTATTGTTGTTTTGAATTCACAGATAGCTATAGGAATGCCGTTTATAAAAATTAACAAATCTGGTCTGCGTAAACGTTCTCCTTGAACGGAGTATTGATTGACAACTTTGAAGATATTGTTTTCCGGATGTTTATAGTCAATATAATCAATATGAAGTGCTAATTGTTTAGTATCATCACGAATTAAATTGAAGCCTTCATTGATAAGATAGAATGTTTCTTTGTTTCCAGAATATAATGGAGTGGCACTGATGTGGTTTAATTTATTGATGATTTTATTCGTTTCAATATCACTGAGATTATCATTAACATAATGTAGAGAAATGAAAGAGCGAAGGTCATCTTCTAAAATAATATTTTCATATTGGCGATTAATTTTTTCGCCTGATATATGGATATATCCTTGTTGTTTAAAAAGCTCAATAATAGCTTGTTCAAGTTTATTTTCGTTAAAATTATTTTGTTTAAATGAATAACGCATAGTGTCTCACTCCTTATATCTATTTCAAAGCTTCTTCAATAGAACCTTTAATAAGAATAGGACAGATTTTTTTTATTTGTAGTTTTAATTTATCATTTATAGATTTTCTATTTTTATAAACAGTATAGATTTTTGAAATAGATTTTTGAATATTAATATCAGCAATTGGAATTTTTACGTTTATTAGATCATCCCATGTAAAAGTTTCTCTTGCTGAACCCCATGAATGGAACCGTGCATAGCGATCAAATTCTGTTCTATTAAAAAACATACATAAATATTCGGGTAATAGTATTTCTTTATTTACAGAAAATACTTCATTTACAGATGAAATTACAATATCTTTATTGGTATTATTATAGGCATATGCAAATACTTTTTCATTGTGTGTAGTTTGAACAAAACAGAATTGTTCTGGTTTTACTATTTTATAGTTGGATAATTGATTTTTGTTAACTTTTGATGTTGGTTCGCGAAATTCTTTTTTTGTACTGATACCCATCACATTTTTTATTAGATTGTTTTCATTTCTAATATCAATTCGATGAATATATGGTTTAATTTTCTTTAAAGGTAATGTTTTTTGTAAATTTTCTACGTATATATCACAAAGAAATTTAAAATCATCTAATCCTTTTTCATAACTATGTTGATTTACTACCATTGCTTTATAAATATTAACATATTTTTGCTGAATATTTATAGAAGGTAAAGATAATTCTATATCACAAAAATCGCTCCAAGCCATTCCGTCTCGAACAGAAGAATCAGTATGAAACCAAAAAAGTCGATCTCGTTCTGTTGATTTTAGCATCATAAAAAAGTATTCGTTTATAAGAGGTGAGTTTTCTTTAATTTTAAATACTGTATAAGCAGGACTAACAATTTTAGTTTTATTAGTATAATTAAGTGCAATAGGTAATACTTTGTCACGACCTACGTGCATAAGATTGCAAGCGAAATGATTGGAAGGTACATTTTTATAACTACTAGTATCAGTGCCCACTTGTTTAGATGGCTCAAAAAATTCTTTATCGCTATTTATTCCTGATATATCCCAATTTGTTAAATTAGCGTTATCGCATTTTTCATTAAATAGTTCGACAAGATTACCTAATTTGTACTTAGTTAATGACATAACCAATCCCCCTGAATGCTTCTTCTAACATTTTTTGAGATTGTTTTTCTTCTGCCAGAATTATTTTCATTTCTTTTTGAATACGGTTCATTTCCTCTTCATAATCAATATCTAAATCATGGTCGACAAATTCAATGTATTTGCTTGGTGCTAAAGAATAATCATTGGCTCTAATGTCATAAAGCTTTACTGATTTGCAGAATTCTGGAATATCGTGATACTTTTCTGTATCAATGCTTCGCCAATCTTCGAAAATTTCTTTGACGAATTGTATCTGTTCATCATTGAAGATTGTTTTCTTTTTCTTTTTACCCTTATCAATAACGATTTCTTCAATATTTCCGTTCCATGTCCGTAAGTCAATAAATAGTATTTCGTTGCTCCTGTCTCTGAGCTTGCGTTCATCATCTGTTCCGGCATTAATTATTCCAGCTTTTTTGTTCATATTCAAAATCCAAAGTGTTACTGAAATATCTGTTGTATAGAACATATCGCGCGGTAAAACGATAATAGATTCTATTCGGTCTTTTTCAATGATTTCTTCACGCAGTTTGTACTCTGCATCGTCTGCATTTAATGCGCCGTTTGCAAGGAGAAAGCCGGCAATACCATGATTGACATCTAACTTTGAAAGTATATGAAGTATCCAAGCGTAGTTCGCATTTGCTACAGGTGGCATTACACTCCAACCGCTAAATCTCGGGTCGTTTAATAGTTCTTTTTCTGTTCGCCAATTTTTAAGATTAAAAGGCGGATTTGCCATAATGAAATCTACTTTCCTATCCTTATGAAGATCTTCAGTAAAAGTAGAAGCATTTTTTTCACCTAAATCATGTGCAATACCTCTAATGGCTAAATTCATTTTGCAAAGACGCCAAGTTTCTGCTTGACTTTCCTGACCGATAATAGAAATTTTCTTTTTATTTCCATGATGTCGTTCAACAAATTTCATACTTTGAACAAACATACCGCCCGAACCGCAGCAAGGATCATATACAACTCCGCTATAAGGTTCAATTAATTCAGCGATGAGTTTAACTACGCAAGCCGGTGTATAGAATTCTCCGTCCTCTTTAGTACCAGAAGCAGCATATGCCTGAAGAAAATATTCATAAACTCTGCCGATTAAGTCTTCTTCCTGAAAACGGTTTTCGTCAATTTTATTTATATTATCAATTAAACTCTTGATTTTAGAGTTTTCGACACCTAAGGAAGAAAATAAATTTAAAGGTAATGTTCCTTTTAAAGATGGATTAGTGTCTTCAATATTTGCCATTGCATTATCTATTTTAATAGCAATATCATTATCTGAAGAGTGTTGAACAAGATATGACCATCGGGCACATTCCTTTAGATAAAAAACATTTTCAGCATTGTAAAAAGAGGCTTTTTCCAAGAATATTTTATTATTACCATATTGGGCAATTAGTTCTGTACGTCTTTTTTCGAATTTGTCTCCTGCAAATTTTAGAAATACTAATGTAATAACAGCATTACGATTTTTTTCTGTACTGCCGATACCTCGCAATGCGACACGACAATCCCAAAGAACAGATTCTAAAGAGATTGGTTTTTCCTTTTTTGTAGTTTTTGCCATTATTATGTTCCTTTTCTATATAATAATCAATCTACTTATGATTTTATATTAAATAATAAATAATATCAACAGAGTGTATTGTTAATAAATTTATACATAGCAATTTTTTGCAAGAAAGCGGGTTTATTTTTTGCTAGAATAACGGTTAAAAACGATTATTTGAGGTGATTGTTTATGCTGGAAAATGAAAAATGCGTGATTGTTGTAGATAAATCTTTGCCACTTGGGCTTATTGCCAATACGTGCGCCATTATGGGGATTACTTTGGGAAAGAGGTTTCCGCAGGTTGTAGGCGGGAGTGTTTTTGATAAGAACGGCAATGAGCATTTGGGGATTATCGAGTTTCCCGTGCCAATTTTGCAGGCGGAGGCTGACAGGATAAAGTTTATTCGCAGTAAATTATATGAAGATAATTTCGCCGATGTTGTCTGTGTTGATTTTTCCGATGTGGCGCAAGGTTGTAAGACGTATGCGGAATTTATCGGCAGGATGAAGTTGACGGAAGCGGAAAAATTAGAATATCTGGGGCTTTGTATCTGCGGCGATAAGAAAAAGGTAAATAAATTGACAGGTAATTTGCCGCTTTTGCGCTAGGAGTTTTGGTATGGAAAAACAGCGGCATATTTATTATGATACGGATTTACAGATTGAAATGTACGAGTTTAAAGGTATCGAGCAGAAGTTCATCAGTCATTTTCATGAGAATTATGTAATCGGTCTTATGGAAAAGGGCAGCAGGAATTTTGTCTGCGGCGGGCGAAAATATGTGATTGCCGCAGGTGATATTCTGTTGATTAATCCGCGGCAGGCGCACGGTTGCGAACAGATTGGCAGTGAAAACCTGCATTATTTCAGTTTTAATATCGCTATTGACATTATGCGTAAAGCCATGCAGGAAATTACGGGGCAGAATATTTTACCGCATTTTACGGAAAATGTGATAAAATCTGAACTGATTAAACAGAATTTGGCGGATTTGAAGCAGATGATTTTATCGGATTGCAATGATTTTGCCAAAGAGGAATTATTTCTGCTTATTATGGAGCAGCTGGCGGGAAATTATTCTGATAGTGATATGGGGCAGGAAAAAATGGTGGGTTTGTCCAAAATAAATTGTATTGTCCGCTATCTGGAAGAAAATTTTTACCGCAGTATTACTTTGGACGAGCTTTCACTGGCCGGCGGCATCAGTAAGTATCATTTAATCCGTTCGTTTACGAAGATGAAGGGAATATCGCCGCATAAGTATCTGGAAACGGTACGCATTGAAAAATCCAAGCAGTTCTTAGAGCAGAATTTTCCGCTGGCACAGGTGGCACTAAAGACCGGTTTTACCGACCAGAGCCATTTTACGAATGCGTTTAAATCTTTAATCGGGCTTACGCCGAAAATATATCAGAATATAATGAGGGAAAATGGAAAAAAATGGGACATTTAATAGCTTTTTTGACAATTTTAATCTGGGGAACAACGTTTATTTCAACGAAAATACTGCTGGAGAATTTTTCTCCGGTGGAGATTTTGTTAATACGTTTTGTTTTGGGATTTTTAGTGTTGCTGGTGATTTATCCGCACTGGCTGCCGTTTAAAGAGAAAAAACAGGAAATATTATTTATACTGGCAGGGCTTTGCGGTATCTGTCTGTATTATCTGCTGGAAAATATCGCACTTATCTATACGCAGGCATCCAATGTAGGTGTTATTATATCGGCGGCACCGTTTTTTACGGCGATTGCGGCGCGTTTTATTATAGGAGATGAAAAACTGACGTGGAATTTTTTTGTCGGTTTTGTGCTTGCCGTGATTGGTATTTGCTGTATAAGCTTCAGCGGTCAGGCAAATCTGCAGTTAAATCCGCTCGGGGACCTTCTGGCTTTGTCGGCTTCCGTGATTTGGGCGCTGTACTCGATATTTGTCCGTCTGCTTAATTATTATGACTGTAATATGATACAGGCTACACAGCGGATTTTTGCCTATGGTATAGTTTTTATGCTGCCGATTGCTTTTTATGACGGGTTTGATATCAGTATTTTTCTATGTCTGGAGCCGGTGAATTTATTCAATTTACTGTATCTCGGCATTGGTGCATCGGCACTTTGTTTTGTGATGTGGAATTGGGCGGTAAAAATGCTGGGTGCGGTAAAATCGAGCGTATACATTTATCTTGTGCCGGTGATAACGGTAGCTACGGCGTATATTGTACTGGATGAACGGCTGGCACCGATTGCATTTTTCGGTATGTTTTTGACTTTGGCGGGACTTATTGTATCGCAGTATAAAGAGATGAGAAAATAGGGTTAAATTATCTATATGTTTACAAAATTACATAAAATTTTATTAAAGAGTGTGCTTAATCTTGAAATTTAAAGTCATTTATGCTATATTAGAGAACAATACTACAATATTTTATGATATTGTAGTTTTTATTTTGTGTTAAAGAGGTTAGATAATGGTAGATATTTGGGATATTACGATACCGGAACTTACAGGCGAGGAAACCCGCAAACTGTATATCTATCTGCCGACGTCGTATGACAGCGAGCAGGATAGACGCTATCCGGTACTGTATATGTTCGACGGACAGAATGTTTTTTTTGACAGCGAGGCTACTTACGGTAAATCCTGGGGAATGAAAGACTACATGGATTATACCAATACGGAAATGATTATTGTAGCGCCGGCGTGCAACCAGCATCCGGATAACGGCAGACTTAGAGAATATTCGCCGTTTACGTTTAAAGACCCTGAATTTGGTACTATTAAAGGTTACGGCAAAATCACGATGAATTGGATAATCAATGAGTTGAAGCCGGAAATTGACAAGGATTTCCGTACTCTGCCGGACAGAGAACATACTTTTATCGCCGGCAGTTCCATGGGCGGTCTTATGAGCCTGTATGCAGTGGTGAAATATAATCACGTTTTCTCACGTGCCGGTATTTTTTCTCCGTCTGTCTGGGTTGGTGTAAACAGACTGGCAAAGATGATAAAAAATGCCGATATTGCATCCGATACGGTGGTTTATATGGATTACGGCGAACAGGAACTCAGCAATCATAAAGACATGCTGCGTCAGTTCATTAAAATTTCTTCTATATTAATGAAGAAAAATGTTCGAGTGAATACCCGTATCGTGCCGAACGGTACGCACAGTGAAGCCAGCTGGGAAAAACAGGTCCCGTTTTTCATGAATACTGTTTTGTATGAGCTGGAATAACAGAAAAGTATTGGTTTGTTGCCGCAGGACAGTCTGTGTATTTGAATACAGGCTGTTTTGCAGCGATAAGCTTAATATAAATAGTTGAATAATTTGAAAAAATTTTTGCAAAGGATAGTGATGAAGTGGATACACAGTATTTTAAATGGTACAGCCCGCATTTGAACCGCGATATGGAAATTAAGGTATATGGCTGGGGCGGCCGACCGGTGCTTTTTATTCCGTGTCAGGACGGCAGATTTTTTGATTTTGAAAATTTTCATATGGCTGATGTATGGGCAAGATGGATTTACGAAGGACAAGTAATGGTTTTTTCTATTGATACGATGGATAAGGAAACCTGGTCAAATAAAAACGGCGACCCGCGCTGGAGAGCTGAGCGCCATGAACAGTGGATGAATTATATTACGGATGAAGTAGTGCCTTTTATGCGTGATGTGGTGAACAGACACAATAACTGGACGGGCTATCCCGGTGTAATGGTATTCGGCTGCAGTCTCGGGGCGACGCATGCTGCCAATCTGTTTTACCGCCGTCCGGATTTATTCGACAGACTTTTGGCACTCAGCGGTATTTATACAGCGGAATACGGCTTTGACGGCTATATGGATGATATCGTTTACAATAATTCACCGGTACATTATCTTGCCAATATGCCGGGCGACCATCCGTACATTTCTTTGTACAATTTGAAAAAATCCGTTATTTGCGTAGGACTGGGACCGTGGGAAGTTCCGGATTCTACAAGACAGCTGCACGGAATTTTACAGGCGAAAGGTATCAATACATGGGTTGACTACTGGGGCTTTGATTGCAGTCATGACTGGTATTGGTGGTATCGCCAGGTGGAATATTTTGTGCCGTACTTATTGAGTTGAATTATTAAAAACATGAGAGAAAAGGGGACATAGTATGAAGAATTTTATTTTTATTTCGCCGAACTTTCCGGAAAATTACTGGCATTTCTGTCGTGAACTGAAAAATAACGGACTTAATGTGCTGGGTATCGGGGACGCGCCGTATGACCATCTGACGCAGGAGCTGAAAGACAGTCTGAATGAATATTATAAAGTCGGCAGTCTGGAAAATTATGATGAAGTAGCAGGAGCGGTACAGTTTTTTATCAATAAATACGGTAAAATCGACTGGCTCGAATCGAATAATGAATACTGGCTGGAACGTGACGCCAGACTGCGTACGGATTTCGGCATTGACAGCGGTTTCAAGAATGAAGATATGCCGCGTATTAAATATAAATCGAATATGAAAGCGTATTATGCCAATGCAGGCATTCCTGCAGCACGGTATCATCTGGTGGACAGCTGGCGCGGCTGCGTCGATTTTGCTAATATGGTCGGTTATCCTGTAATCGTAAAACCGGATAACGGCGTAGGTGCAAGCAGCACATATAAACTTAATGATGAAAGTGAATTGAGCTACTTTTTTGCGACAAAAAATTCCTGCGTACAGTACATAATGGAAGAATATATATACGCAGAAGTAAATTCGTATGATGCTATCATCGACTCGCAGGGAAATCCGATATTTGAAATCGGCAACGTAACGCCTATGTCCATTATGGATATCGTAAATAATGCCGACAACAGTATTTTCTACATCGTAAAGGAACTGCCGGAAGATACGCGTCGCCTGGGCAGAGCTACGGTGAAAAGCTTCGGCGTAAAAAGCCGTTTCGTGCATTTTGAATTTTTCCGTCTGCTCAAAGATTATGAAGGACTCGGCAGAACTGGCGAATTAATCGGTTTGGAAGTAAATATGCGTCCGTGCGGCGGCATCAGTCCGGATATGATGAATTTCTCGCAAAGCACCGATGTGTATAAAATCTGGGCGGATATGATTGCATACGATTCTTCGCTCAAAGGCATAGGACAGACGGCATACTGCGCTTTTGCCGGTCGCCGCGACGGTAAGAATTTCATCATGAGCAATGAACAGATAATGGAAAAATACGCTGCCAATATGAAAATGTCCGGCCGTGTAGCGGATGTTCTTTCCGGTGCTATGGGCAATCAGATGTTTATTGCTACATTCCCGACAAAAGAAGATATGGATAATTTCTATAACGATGTGCTTGCGTGTTGGTAAAAAATTTTTATTTGAAAAATAGAGTTGACTGGAACTGTAAAAAGCCGGAGTTTTTGCTTCGGCTTTTTAATTTGACAGGAAAGTAATAGTTTGAGAAAATATGGGAAGAAAATATAAAAACTGCTGTGCTAATTAATTTTTTGAGCAGTACAATACTTCATATTTAGTGAGATTAAGTGATAACATCAAACGGATAAAAAATATTGTACGGCTGATATAGGTCAGATGTTTTTATCGGTACGGCAGGTAAAAATTGTTGAGGTGTATTTGTATGGCGTTAAGTAAAAAATATTTCTTTTTTGATATCGACGGTACACTGACAGATGAAGCAACAAAGAAAATCGTACCTAGTGCATTTACGGCATTGCAGAAACTGCAGCAGGCAGGCCATTTCGTAGCGATTGCAACGGGGCGTGCGCATTATAAAGCGAGAACGTTCATGGAGGAAGTGGGACTGCATAATATGGTATGCTGCGGTGGCGGTGCACTGGTAGTAAATGATAAACTGGTGCATAATAAACCGTTTGATTTGGAAACGGCGAAGGCTTTGATAAAACAGGCGGATGAACTGGGTTACGGTGTACTTTTGATGCTGGACGATTCGATTGACGTTTATGCGAAAAATGATAAATTTCGTCAGCAGGTTGGAGAACGTCAGGAACCGACCAATTATATAATCGACCCGAACATGGATTATGATAAATTGACGAAAGTCATGAAAATTTATGTATCGATTAGTGCTGAGGAAGAATATAAACTGACACTTAAAGATACGCTGGGACATTTGCGCTACGTGAAAGACTATCTGATGTTTCAGTATGATGAGAAGCACCAGGGAATTTTGGATATGCTTGACGTAATACACGGTGATAAAAAGGATGTTGTTGTTTTTGGTGATGATTACAACGATTTGGTAATGTTCGACAAAGACTGGATGAGTATTGCCATGGGCAATGCCTGTGATGCTCTAAAGGCAAAAGCTGATTTCGTAACGAAGAAGAATGTGGAGGACGGTATTTACTACGCCTGTGAAAAATTCCATTGGTTCGATAACGTTGAGCTTGAGTGCTGGTAATAGATAAATACGGTTGAAAATCCTGTGAATGCAGTTATGCTTTGCAGGATTTTTTTATCGTGAAATTATTGATAATAATAATCAGTATTGACAAAATAAAAATTGAATGATAATATATAAACAAGAAATTGATAAATATTATCAATTAACAAGAAGTATTTTTTATTACGGAGGATTTTAATATGTCATTAATCAATAAAGAAATTGCAGATTTTAAGGTTCAATCTTTTGTGAACGGTAATTTTCGCGAAGTAACGAAAGCTGACGTGCTCGGCAAATGGGCAGTATTCTTTTTCTATCCGGCGGATTTTACTTTCGTCTGCCCGACGGAATTGGAGGATTTAGCCAATAAATATGAAGAATTCAAAAATATCGGCTGTGAAATCTACAGCGTGTCCTGCGATACGCATTTTGTGCATAAAGCGTGGCACGATGCTTCCGACAGAATTAAGAAAATCCAGTATACGATGCTGGCGGACCCGACAGGCGCACTGGCACGTGATTTTGACGTGATGATTGAATCTGACGGCATGGCGGAAAGAGGTACTTTCGTCGTAAATCCGGAAGGAAAAATCGTAGCTTATGAAGTAAATGCCGGAAATGTGGGCAGAAATGCCGACGAGCTTCTGCGTAAAGTGCAGGCATTGCAGTTCGTGGCAGCGCACGGTGACGAAGTGTGCCCTGCTAAGTGGCAGCCGGGTGCCGAAACTTTAAAACCGAGCCTTGATTTAGTTGGACTGCTCTAAAAAGGATGTACCATCATGAACAGGATGTATGATGCAGTGATTATCGGCGGAGGCCCTGCGGGGCTTTCTGCCGCTATATATTTGGCGAGAGCGAAGTATAAAGTTCTCGTACTGGAAAAGGAAAAAATCGGCGGGCAGATTACGATAACGGCGGAAGTGGTGAATTATCCGGGCATTGCTTCGACTGACGGCAAGAAACTGACACGACAAATGCAGCTTCAGGCAGAGTCGTTCGGGGCGGAATTTGCCATTGCCGAAGTTCTTGACATGAAACTTGATGAAGATATTAAGACTCTGTATACGACAAAAGGAGAATATAAAACCTTGGGTGTCGTGCTGGCAACAGGTGCCAATCCGCGCAAGCTCGGTTTTTACGGTGAAAAGGAATTTCAGGGACGCGGCGTAGCGTACTGTGCTACGTGCGACGGTGAATTTTTCACGGATATGGATGTTTTTGTTATCGGCGGAGGTTTTGCCGCTGTTGAGGAAAGTATTTTTCTGACGAAGTATGCGCGTCAGGTGAAAATGATTGTGCGCGAGAATAATTTTTCTTGTGCCAAGACGGTTTCTGACGAGATAAAGCGTTATCCGAAAATTTCAGTGGAGTTCAATACGGAAATAATAAAAGCCGGCGGAGAACAGATGCTTTCTTTTGCGGAATTCAGAAATAATCAAACAGGTGAAACATGGCGTTATGATGTTGAAGCAAATGAGAGTTTCGGGATTTTCGTTTTTGCAGGTTATGTGCCGAATACGGCATGGTTCAAAGATAAAGTGGAGCTTAACGAACAGGGTTATGTCATTACGGATGTAAACAGAAAAACGAATTTGGACGGTGTTTATGCTGCCGGAGATTTATGCGTTAAAAATCTCCGGCAGGTGGTAACTGCCGTATCCGACGGAGCGGTAGCAGCGACTTCGTTGGAAAAGTATCTTTCTTATCTGCACGATAAACTTAATCTGCCGGAATTTGAGAGACCCGTTGCGGATAAAAACAGGCTGCAAAAGCGCAAAGAAGCAATTTCTTCACAGGAAAATACCGATTCGACGAATTTCATTTCGGCGCAGATAAAAGAACAGTTACAACCGGTATTCGCCAGGTTCTCGGAACGTGTCATCGTCAAGGCCTGGCTTGATGAAAGCAGACTGGCAGCGGAATTGAAAAATTTTGTCGGTGAACTGCAGGGAATTTCCGATAAAATTTCCACTATTGAAGCGAAGGTGAATGATGAAGTAAAAACGGCATGCCTTGAAATTCTGCGTACTGACGGCAATTCAGGCAATATCTTTTTCCATGCCGTACCGGGCGGTCATGAGTTTAATTCCTTCATCATTGCTCTGTACAACACGGCGGGACCGGGGCAGACACTGGATGAAGATGTCAAAGCCCGAATAAAAGCCATTGATAAACAGATTGATATAAAAGTGGCAGTGTCATTATCCTGCACTATGTGTCCGGAAGTAGTAATGGGAACACAGAAAATAGCCGCGGAAAATAATCTGGTAAAAGCACACGTTTTTGATATTCAGCATTTTCCGGAGCTGAAACAGCAGTACAATATAATGAGCGTACCGTGCATGATTGTTAACGATAAAGATGTGCATTTCGGCAAGAAAAACATAACGGAAATACTGTCGTTGTTAAAATAATCTGCAAAAAAGGGCCTATCACGCAGTTGTGGGTGATAAGCCCTTTTTCTGTATTTATCGGGTTCGGGCGTAAAATCCTTAGCTTTAGCTATAGGGATATAAGCCCGATAAGTTTTGCATTGTGTTTAAACTCCCAAATATAGTATATTAGTAATATATAAGGAGGTGAACACAAAATGAAATCAAAACCAATGTTTTTAACACAATCAAATTTTATTCGTCATTTGCCTAAATCTGAATATAATATGCTCCGTGAAATGTGTCGCTATTCCAACAATCTGTACAACTGCGCTGTATATGAAGTACGTCAGCACTTTTTCAAGACTAATAAATATTTCCCGTATAAAAAATATTACCCTATCTGTAAGCTTAATGAAAATTACAGTCTTTTACAGGCAGGTGTAGCACAGCAAACACTGAAAGTTGTCGAGCGCAGTTTTAAATCTTTTTTTGCACTTTTAAAGCTGAAACGGGAAGGCAGGTACGCCGAAAAAGTTCGGCTGCCAAAATACCGTAAAAAAGGCGATATGTTTAATCTCGTACTTTCCACTAATGCTATTACTATTCATAACGGTATTTTAACCGTTCCTATGAGCAGAACATTTTCCAAACAGCATGATAAAGCCAAAATAAAAATTGTCGTACCCGACCGTTTAAGAGATAAGGAAATCAAAGAAGTACGTATCATTCCTCTATATAAAGGGACGCATTTCAAAATTCAATACAGCTATAAGGCGGAACCTGAAACCAAAAATCTTAATAAAGATAACAATATTTCTATTGATATTGGCGTTGACAATCTTGCTTCCTGTGTAACAAATACCGGGACTTCGTTCATCATGGACGGACGTAAAATAAAATCAATCAACCAGTACTGGAACAAACGCAAAGCAAAACTGCAAAGTATTGCGGTAAGACAGGGATTTTATATGACAAAGCAGATTTACAGTTTGACGAGAAAACGCAATAACCGTATTGATGACTACATGAAAAAAACGGCACGCTATATCATAAATTACTGTATTACCAATAATATAGGAACAGTGGTATGCGGTTACAATAAAGATTTTAAACGAAATATAAATCTTGGCACAAAAAATAATCAGCAATTTACGCAGATAAGTTTCAATAAACTTTTTAGTGTAATAAAAAATCTTTGTGAAAGATACGACATGAGCTATATAGAGCAGGAAGAATCGTATACCTCAAAAGCCAGCTTTTGGGATTTGGATGAAATACCCGTTTTCGATGAAAAGAAGAAAACAGACTATAAATTCAGCGGAAAGAGAATACATCGAGGATTGTATCGTACTAAAAACGGCAGAATGATAAATGCCGATATAAACGGAGCGTGCAATATACTCAGAAAAAGTAAGCAGAACTTCAAATACGAAGAACTGTGTAGAGGGCTATTGGCAAGCCCTTTAAGAATAAAAATCAACTGATATTTTGGTTGAGCTTCTTAAGAATCCCCTGTCTTTAGACATGGGGAATGTCAAAAGGAATTTTTTTGTCGAGTACATCCTGATAGAATTGATTTTTATAGTCAAGATAAGCCAGATTTTTGTTAAGTTCGTCCAGTTTTTTTACCAAATCCTTGCGGTGTACGGCGAGCATTTCCATACGTTGGGGAATGGAGCTTTCTCCTTCAAGGCACAATGCCAGATATTCTTTAATATTTTTTATGCTCATGCCGCAGCGTTTAAGACAGTTTAAATTGTTAATCCAGCGAATATTGCGGTCGGAAAAAATACGGTAATTGTTTTTATCGCGTCTGACATTGGGAACAAGTCCTTCATTGCAGTAGAATTTTAGGGTTTCATACGGCAGATTAGTCAATTCGCAGGCCTGTTTCATTGTATACATAATATTTTAAATTTAAAACCTCCTGAAATTTTTCTTGACCGGTAGTAACTACCGAATATTATAGTTTAATTATAGCAATAAATTGATTTTTCAGGAAGGGTGTTCAGTATATGAAATTCAGAAAAAAATTACTCGTAGCGGGGCTTGTTCTGACAATGAGCTTCGGCGCAAACGCTTTGGCGGCTTCGGCGGACAGCATACGGTCTTGTTTATCAG
>OGYT01000573.1_pt1 | contig 28166 bp, 29 predicted proteins | sample 1576631 | NCBI WGS metagenome assembly OGYT01 (sample SAMEA3541588, study PRJEB24748) | human gut metagenome | biome: human gut; feature: human-associated habitat; material: faeces | place: China | collected 2012
CCATCAGCTGCTGGAAGCCGTCGGTGATGCCGTTGAGCTGGTTGCGTACCGTGGTGTCGATGTCGAAATTGCCGCACATCATATCGGCGTTCCAGCCAATGCCCACGCTAAGCGGCGAGGGGCTACGGCGCACGGGGGGAGGCATGACCGCCTCGCCGCCGCCAATCTGGTAATAAAGCAGGTCATCAACCGCGCCTCGCGTGCGGAAACTGTAGTCGTCTGCCGCCACGCAAACCCAGGCGAAAAACAGTAAGACCAGGCAAAGGACTCTCATCATCGCCTCCGTTAACCCGTACTGCCGAGGAAGGTTTGCCCCCGGCGCGGACAGCATTTATAGGGCCGCCACAGTGTCCAGGCGTACGCGCCATCCTCCGCCAGCTTGTCGGCGTAGGTGTCGGTGGCGCTGCCATCCGGAAACACCGAACAGGCGGCGGATTTTTTCGGGGTGAGCATCTGCCAGCGATGGTTATCGCTGTCGCCTTCGATAACCGGGGAGGGCGGCCAGTATCCGGCGCGCGATGAGGCCGTTAGCGGCGTATAGATATGCGGCTGCCCGGTACGGGTCACCAGGTCGGCCACGCGCTGAGCGATAACGGCGGCGGCTTTATAGTCGTGCGTCTGACTGATGGCTCCGGCGCGTGGATAGATATTGCCCCACATATCGCCATTCTGACCGACTTCCCGTATGCCCGGCGTCAGCGCCTCCGGGTACGTCATTTCCGGCACACCGCTGCGCCACGCCAGCGCATCCAGTTGACTCAGAAAGTACGGTTGAAAAGGCTGCGATGAAGGTGAGCAGATATAGCCAAACTGGGTGAAAAACTTCGCCAGCTCATCGCCTGCCGGGAAGCCGATGGCATCGGCATTCTTAAAGCGGATCTTGCTGTGCTGGCTGGCAGAACGAGGATTCGTATCACCACCGCCTTCGGCAACACCGGGCAACGGTGGGCTGAGTAACGACATCTCCGCCCACGGATTCTGCCCGGTGTTGCTGTAAGCCGACACCACCAGATCCGGGCGGAAATGGCTGACCTTCACCGACGTGCGCACCGTACAGCCGAGCGGCGTGCAATAGAGCCAGTGGCACAGGCCGACAACCCGGTAGTTCACGCAGTCCGGCGACAGGGCGGAGGCGGCAATTTCCGGCGTGGTAATGGCTCTGAGCGGGAAAGCGGCGCACAGCATCAGTGGCAACAGAATAGGAAAGCGGTCTGGCATAACGCCTCCGGCAACAGAGTTTTCTTCTGCCGGGTGTAGCGCAATGCTCATAAGATCACTGCTGAAAACTGGAGTCAGCCTGTGAAAATTGTTGAGTCTGGCATCAACCTTTGCCGGGCTTTCTGGTGTTATTCTGTGGTTCAGGCCGGGCTACGAAAGTGGTTCCGGCCTGTTTTTTTCTTCATTTTTTATTGTGTTTAAGGAGCAAGACTTATGCCAGTAAAACGAAAACATCTGACCCGCCATGAAGTGGGGCAGATACTGCTTGCAGCGGACAGAGGGATCCATTTTGAGCGGGATTACTGCCTGATTCAGATGTGTTTTTTACATGGTCTGCGGGTCAGTGAACTGTGTGGGATGCGTCTGTCGGATATCGATTTGGTAGGGCGTTCGGTCTATGTCCGACGGCTCAAAAACAGTCTTTCAACGCAGCATCCGCTGTTTGATGCCGAATTGCCTGCACTGATGCGCTGGCTGGCGGTACGCAGTCGCTGGCGGGATGCGGATTCAGACTGGTTGTTCCTGTCGCAGAAGGGCGGTGCGCTGTCGCGCCATCAGGTTCGATTGCTACTCAAACGTTACGGAGAACTGGCAGGCGTCAGCATTTCCGCTTACCCGCATATGCTGAGGCACGGTTGCGGTTACGCGCTGGCAGATCTGGGGCGCGACACCCGTCTGATACAGGATTATCTGGGGCACCGGAACATCCGGCATACGGTGATTTATACGGCGACAAATACGCAGAGGTTTATGAATGTCTGGGGAAACGTGAGAGAAAACCACACAATTAGTGCCAGAATGTAAAGTAGTATCAGAAAAATTTAGCAAAGTGTCAAAATTTTTCTGAGACCCCTTTTGATAACGGATTATCGCTCTGTTTTTTAATAACTATTCCGATCTAATGCAGCTTAACACACCTTTGGTACCCTGCTGGCAACGTGCGTGAGTCGTCCACGTTGCCAGTTTTCATTTGCTCACCGTCTTACTGTTTTATGCCATTCCGCAAGCTCTGCTCCTTTCCCGATGGCATTTTATTTCTCATTCTCTTCTTCCACATCATTTTCTCCTGAACTCACCACTCTGGCACTAACGGGAAAGTCTCCCGCAGGTTTTTTCACCGCCAGAGTGATGTGGGGCCGAGTCCCGAATGTTCTTTCATCAAGGAGAAACACATGAAAAAAACGATGTTAAGCGCGTGTTTTATGCTGGCGGCGGCTAATGCCATGGCCGCCGATGGCACCATCCATTTCACCGGCAGCATTACTGACCAGACCTGCACTGTGGACACCGGTTCGCAGAATTTACCGGTCAGTCTCGGCAACGTCGCCCAGACGGCTCTTAACGGGGCTAAGGGGATGAGAGCGGCGCCGACGCAATTCACGATCAACGTAAGCGACTGCCCGGAAACAGTCACCGGTGCAAATGTGAAATTTGACGGGACATCCGATAGCAATGACCAGAGCCTGCTGGCGCTGGACAGTGGCACGGGCATCGCCACCGGGGTCGGGATCCAGATCGCAGATAAAAACGGCACGGCCATCCCGCTGCATTCCGCTTCGTCCGACTACACCCTCGCAGAAGGCGCAAACGCGCTCGACTTTGTCGCCCGCTATGTCTCCACAGGCCCGGCGGTCACTACCGGTACAGCAAACGGTACCTCTGAGTTCACCATCATTTACAAATAACGCTGTGCCGTCGCGGGGCGCATTCTCCTCCTCCTACCCATGCGCCGCCGCATAACAGGGAGCGTTTCGCAGGGATGCGTATTTTTCGTCCGGAGATAACAAGATGAACAGGTATGCAGACATTTTGCTGGCGCTATTGCTGGCCGTATTTACCGTGCAGGCACAGGCCGGGATTGTCATTGGCGGGACGCGGATCATTTATAACGGCGACAAAAAAGAGACTTCCGCTTCCATTCGTAACCCCGATAAATCCGGCGTCTGGCTGGTGCAAAGCTGGGTGGACAGCGGGATGAAAGGAAGTAAAACGCCGTTTATCGTGACGCCGCCGTTGTTTCGCATCAATCCTGGTGAGGAGAATATGCTGCGCATTGTGCGTACCGGCGGCAGCCTGCCGGAGGACCGGGAGTCGGTGTTCTGGCTGAACGTGAAGTCCATTCCCGCCACTGATGACAGCGTGCCGCATAACAACGTTCTGCAGGTGGTAGAGAAATCCCGCCTGAAACTCTTTTACCGCCCGGCGGGGCTGGAAGGGCAGCCGGAGACCGCTTACCACCACCTGTCCATCGCCCACAGCGGCAACCGACTTACCGTCAGCAATCCAACACCTTACTACATCACGCTGTTCACCCTGAAGGTGGACGGGCAGGAGATCAAAGAGGCTGATATGGTGCCGCCGAAGGGCAGCGTCAGCTTCACGCTGCCATCGGTCACGGCGTCCACGGTGACCTGGCAGGCAATCAGTGATTACGGCGGCGTTAGCCAGACCGAAAGCCGCAAACTCTGAGGGAGGGAATATGAATAACCCCAATTCCCGACTGATGATCTTCCTGCTGGCGCTGCTGCTGATTATGGTGCTGCTGTTGGGTTACCTGCGTAATGCGGAAGCCAGAGAGACTTTCAATACCCACGCGCTGGAGCTGGACAGCCCGGGCCAGGCGGTCGTTGACTTATCCGCCTTTTCCGAAGCCGATGGCCAGCTACCGGGTACTTACCGGGTGACGGTGTACGTCAACGGCGAGCAGCAGGGCGAGGCGCAGGATATTGCCTTTGTTGCCGGGGCAGATAAAAAACTCACCGCACAGTTAACCCCGGCGATGCTGAAAGCCTGGGGCGTGAACACCGCCGCGTTTCCTGCGCTTGCCGCACTGCCAGCGGACAAACCGCTGGAGGATATTGGCCGCTATATTCCGATGGCTTCCGGCGAACTGCGTTTCAGTAAACTGCAACTGAATCTCAGTATCCCGCAGGCGGCGATGAGCGCCACCGCGCGCGGCTGGGTAGATCCGTCCGAATGGGACGAGGGCGTACCTGCCGCGCTGCTGAACTATAACCTCAGCGGCAGCAACACCTGGCGCGACGGAGAAAACGGCTCCGATGATAACTACTACGCCAACCTGCAGAGTGGCCTGAACCTCGGCGCGTGGCGGTTGCGCAACTATTCCACCTGGAATTACGACGAGGATAACGGCAGCCACTGGGATTCAGTGAACACGTATCTTCAGCGGGATATCCAGCGCCTGCAGGGGCAGCTCACGCTCGGCGACAGCTATACGCCTTCCGATATCTTCGACAGCGTGCAGTTTCGCGGCGCGCAGTTGGCGTCGGATGACAATATGCTGCCGGACAGCCTGCGAGGTTTTGCCCCGATCATCCGCGGTATTGCCCAGTCGAACGCGCAGGTCACTATTAAGCAGAACGGTTACACCATCTATCAGAGCTACGTCGCGCCGGGGGCCTTCGCCATCAGCGATCTCTACCCGACATCGGGCAGCGGTGACCTGGAGGTAACGATTAAAGAAACCGACGGCAGCGAGCGAACCTTTATTCAGCCATTCTCTGCGGTACCGATTATGCAGCGTGAAGGCCGCCTGAAGTATGCCCTCACCGCCGGGAAATACCGCAGCGGCAACAGCGACAGCGATGAGCCGGAGTTTGGCCAGATAACAGCGATTTACGGCCTGCCGCACGCCATCACGATTTATGGCGGCACGCTGTACTCGGAGGACTATCAGTCCGGGGCGGCAGGGCTGGGGTTTGGTCTCGGCGAGCTGGGTTCGGTCTCCGCGGATATCACCGCTGCGCACACCACGCTGAATAACGATGAAACTCACGACGGCCAGTCGTACCGGGTGCAGTACTCAAAAGATTTTCAGGCCACCGATACCAGCTTCACCCTGGCGGCGTACCGCTATTCCACGGAAGGGTTCTATACCTTCCAGGAAGCGAACGATTTACGCTCAGACAGCGACGACGGCTGGCGGCTGACGTACAACAAACGCCAGAAACTCCAGCTCGATCTCACCCAGAGTATCGGCAGCTACGGTTCGTTCTTTGTCTCCGGCTATCAGCAGGATTACTGGCATGAGGACGGTTACGAGCGCACCCTCAGCACCGGCTGGAATGGTAATATCAACGGTATCAGCTACAGCGTTTCCTACAGTTACAGTGATTACCCGGACAGCACCCAGCCTGCCGACCAGCAGCTGGCGTTCAGCATCCAGGTACCTCTCAGCCGCTTTATGCCGAACGCGTGGGCCAGCTACAGCGTCAACACCGCGAAGCGCGGCGACACCCGCCAGCAGGTGGGCCTCAATGGGACGGCGCTTGCCGATAACAACCTCAGCTACAGCCTCCAGCAGAGCTACACCAACCACGGTGTGGGCGGCTCCGGCAATATCAACGCCGACTACAAAGGCGGGCAGGGGGAAATCACCGGCGGCTACAACTATGACGACGATATGCAGCAGGTGAACTATGGCCTGAAAGGGGGGATTGTCGTCCATCCACATGGCGTCACCCTTTCCCAGCCGCTTGGTGACTCACTTGCCATCGTGAAAGCGCCCGGCGCGGATGACGCGAAGGTGCAGAATAATACCGGGGTCTATACCGACTGGCGCGGCTATGCGGTCGTGCCGTACGTCAACGCTTACCGGAAAAACCGCATCGCACTGGACACCAGTACGCTCGGCGATGGAGTCGATATCGACACCGCCGTGCAGACGGTGACGCCAACGCAGGGCGCAGTGGTAATGGCGGACTTCAACACCCGCGTCGGACGGCGCGTACTGATGACGCTGCTTTACCGTGGGCTGCCGGTGCCGTTCGGCGCTCAGGCGAAAATGGAGGAAGGCGGCAGCGGTATCGTTGGCGATGACGGTCAGGTGTATCTGACGGGCGTGCCGGATGACGGTGACATTACGGTGAGCTGGAACGGAAAGCCGCAGTGCGTGGTGCATTACCGGTTGCCGGAGAATGCTGAAAATGCACCGGTAACGGAAACAGAACAGGAGTGCAGGGAATGAGAATGTTATTGAAATCAGTCGGGTTAGTACTGGCGTTGTGGTCGTTTTCTTTCGTTGTACAGGCTTCCTGCCAGTTTGTGAATGGTGTGACGGCGGAAATTCCCGGCTATATCAGTTTTGGCAACATTGCAGTCCAGCGCGATGCCCCTGTGGGTAGCGTTATCGCCACGGCGACAACGGGAGCCTATAACGGCGGCAATACCATTGCCGGATGTACCGAGGCCTGGACATTCCGCCAGGAACTGACGAAATGGCAGACGCTCAGCGCACAGGGGAATGGCGTTTACAATACGAATGTGCCCGGGGTAGGGATCCGCATGACATCGCCATCAGGAAAGGTATTGCCCTATGATCTGCCCATCAATGCCAACACCTATGTCAATATCAATGGTGATGGCATTAAAGCTGAACTGATTAAAACCGGTGATATCACGGGTGGCACACTGGACACCGGTATGCTGGCCCGGGCGTCCGTGGTTAACCAGTTTTATATTGCTAACGTCACCTTAAATGGTAATAACACCATTACTTCTGAATCCTGCACGGTGACCACGCCGACAGTCAATGTGCCAATGGATGATCATGAAAAAAGCGAATTCAGCGGCGTGGGCTCCACAACCGACTGGGTGAATTTTGATATCGGCCTGACCTGCGATGTGGGAGCGCGCATTAATGTACGCATTGATGCCGCAGCGGATCCCTCCGCCAGTTCGCAAGGTGTCATGCAGCTTGATAGCGGCGGGGCGTCCGGCGTGGGGATCCAGCTTCATTACCGGCCTGACGATGCCACTGTGCAGTACGGTCAGGAGCGGTTTTACTGGCAGTCGGTGTATGGTGACGAGATTGTTCAGCTTAAGGCCCGGTATTACCAGACGGCGCAGACGATTACCCCCGGGCCCGCGAACGCCACGGCGACGTTTACGCTGACCTATAAATAACTTAGGCTCTGATTGGGTACGGTTAAATAAGGAGAACTGGGGTGCAACAGTTTAATAAGAATGCCGACGCTTACGATGCTGTTCGTGGAAAAATTACCTACCCGGAAGCGCTTTATTTCTCTCTGGCCGCACGGGTGCCCGCCCATGACGCTGCGCTGGATATTGGATGTGGCAACGGCGTATCAACCGGGCGGCTGAAAGCATGGTTCCACCATGTAGAGGGCTGCGATCATGGTGATGTCCTGATTGAGCGGGCGCGGCTGAATTACCCCGATCTGCTGTTTTCGGTATCGCCGGCGGAAAGTTATTTTCCCCGGCGGCGATTTGACCTGGTGACCAGCGCGACCTCCTTTTACTGGATGGACCGGGTGCGGGTGCTGGCGAACCTGCGCGACTGGCTGAACCCTGGTGGGGTGTTTTGCGCCTATAAATATGACTTTCCGGTGGTGTATGGTCCGTTGCGGGATTTCATTGAGACGGAGCTGGTGGACAGCTGGCTGTATCACCGCGATCCGCGACTGATCCAGTATGACAATACGCTGGAGCTGATGGATGACTGTGACCATCTGGTGGATTGTCAGCGGGAGGTTTTCAGCAATATTCTTTTCCTGACGCCGCCGGAGATTGCGCAATTTTTTCTCTCCACCAGTTATGTTACACGGTACGTTAAAGCTGAAGGTGGTAAAGATTATGCAGCCTGGTTTATGGCGGCAGTATGTGAGCGGGAGCCTGCAGAGAAGGTGGCGGTAAATTTTGATATTCATGCCTTTACCGCCACGCTTCGTTGATTACTGGTCCGGGCCATACTTCCAGCCAGCCGCATTCAGCCTGGCCAGCAACGCGCACAGCACATCCACCAGGCAGGCGAGGATCCGTGCGCCTTTCTCCGCCGAGGCGCAGCGCGGATCGCCGGTCGCCCCGGTGGTGCTGATTTCGCCAATATCCCAGATCCGGTTCACGCCATAATCGGCGAACACCTCTGCGGGGATCTGTTTCTGCGCATATTTCAGTTCCACCAGTTCCGGAAGCAGGGCCATCATGACCGACGTCTCACCCTCGCCGCCATGCTCGAGTCCGCTGTTATCCCATGAGTCAAAAAATCCTTTGCCGAGATGATGCCCCACCAGATCCCACCACGCTGGAATCACCACGATCGCCGCCTGCGGATGGCGGGCTTTCACGTTGCGGGCGGCGATCTCAATCGCCGGGATATTGCCGTCAAGACCGTTGATCACCAGCATCCGGCGGATGCCGTGGTGCAGCAGGCTGGTGAAGATATCTTCCGCCAGCGCAATATTGGTTTCATAACGCAGGGTGACTGCCAGCGGATGGGCGTTGTAATGAACGAAAGTGCCGAACGGCGTGCAGGGCAGCACAAGGGTGTTGTCCACCCGCTGCGCCACCCGGCAGGCGACCGTTTCCGGAACAAACATATCGGGGCCGAGCGGCAGGTGATCGGCATGGTTCTCGCAACTGCCGAAACTGACGATGGCGGTGAGTTCCTGGCCGGACTGCAACAGCTCGCGGATTTCGCGGCCGGTTAATTCATTCAGCATGACTTTTTTCATCGGACAGTCTCCTGTTTTTACGGACGACAAAGAAGTAGTACGCGCTGGCGAGTGCCAGCCAGATCAGCACGGTGACCAGGGTGATGCCGCCGCCGTCGGCAAAGAACTGCCCGGCCATCACCAGCACAATCAGCCCCACGGTGAGCGGCTGGATGTGCCGGGCTGCCGGAGCCCGGTATTTCAGCGTCCCGTCGTGCAGGGCGATCCGGTGCAAGGTCGGCTGGCTTAAGGCAATCATCAGCCAGGTGAACAGGAAGCCGAAGCCGGAAATCCCTGCCAGGATGACATACGCATCCGGTGAGAGAATGGCGATGATGACGCCAGTGAACAGCACCAGACTGCTGGCGAGAATGGCGTTATCCGGTGTCCTGTGCGCTGGGTGCAGGCGGGCAAACCAGTCCGGGAAATAGCCGTCAGACGCCATGGCGTGCAGCATCCGCGAGGTGGCGTAAACCCCGGTATCAATGCAGGAGAGCGCGGCGGTCAGAACCACAAAATTCATGATATGCCGCGCCATATCGCCGCCGAGGATGCCGGACGCCTCCACATACGGGCTGCTGCTGACGCCAGCCTGTTGCCAGGGCATCACCAGCAACAGGACGGTCAGCGAGCCGACATACAGCAACAGGATCCGCACCACGGTGCCGCGCAGGGTGCGGGGAATATCGCGCTGCGGGTTCTCGCTTTCGCCTGCGGCGGTGCCGATTGCCTCCGTCCCGCCGAAGGAGAAAATCACGATCAGCATCGCGCCAAGAAAACCGGGCAGCCCGTCGGCAAAAAAGTCGCCATTGCTGGTGATGTTCGCCACGCTGGCAGGAGACGTCTCATTCAGCCCGAGGCTGTAACAGCCCGCAACGATAAAGGCCAGCAGCGCCACCACCTTGACGAGGCTCAGCCAGAACTCCACCTCACCGAAGAAATGGACGCCGACCATATTGATAGCGGTGAGCGACGAGGCGATAACCAGGCAGAACAGCCAGACCGGGACGCCGGGAAACCACAGGTTGAGGAAGGTGCCTGCGGCGATCGCCTCCGACGCCGGGCCAATCAGGAAGGCCAGCCAGTAGGTCCAGCCGGTAATAAAGCCACACCACGGGCCGAAGGCGGTGCGGGCATAGGATTCAAACGAACCGGAGACCGGGCGGGAGACGGCCATTTCAGCGAGCAGCAGCATAATGAACAGGGTGATGACGCCGCCGATAAGGTAGGCCAGCACCACCGACGGACCAGTACGGGCGATGGCCGCACCTGCGCCGAGGAAAAATCCGGCGCCAATCACGCCACCCACGGAAATCATCGTCAGGTGGCGGGCTTTCAGGCTTCTGTCGAGTTCCATAATGTCTTCTCTTTTATTGTTGTGGATGGATACCGGACGGGTTTATGGCCGCCCTTCCTCAATCAGCAGGTTGCCGTATAAATCGCGGAGCTTCGGAACCGGGCCGGAGAGATGAATCGCCCTGGCGTGACAGGCATGCAGGCTGCCGTTAAACACCATGGTCAGGTGGCCGAGCTCAAACAGCGACTGCTGAGACTCTTTGCCTACGGCGGTAATCAGGTAGTCGTGTGTAGCCAGCATCAGCCGATCGCCGGGCAGTATCAGCAGGGTTTCTTCGCGGAATGAGGGCTCCAGCGACAGGGAGTAGTCGAGGCAGTCTTTCGGCCCGTTGTTGTCGAAAGTGATCAGCGTTCTGTCTGCCAGTCCGTCGGCGACGAACAGTCCAATTGCGGCAATGCGCGCGCAGTAAGTCATCATGGTTCGTCCCCCCGCTTGCCGGATGTGCTGGCGCGGCGCACTGTGGATGAGACAGTGCGAATGATCCTGAACGCGTGACAAAAGCCTTCCATCCGGAAGACCGGAAGATGGTGCTCTCCTGCCGTCAGCATGAGGGGGAATGGTCGTGGTCTGGTATGCATAAACAACTCTCCTGTCAGGTATCGTTGGTTAATGCGTCCTGCCACTCACAGCGCGGGTCGTTATGTCCCGGAGTTTTCTGTTGTTGTCATCAGGTGAAGCGGTTTTCGGGGTTCACGTTTATTTCCCGTATTGAGGTAACGCTCCGGCCAGATCGCTGACGGATGTACGTCGAGCGCGATGGCAATCAGCCACTCGCCTTTCGGCCATGGGCGGTTCAGGGCATTCGCCAGCGTGGACGACGCTAGTCCCGCTTCCCGCGAGAGTTTCGCCAGACTGGTGCCGCGTTTGTGCAGGGCGGCGATGATGTCGGCGGGGTGCCAGTCTTTTTTGGCCATTTCGGTTACCTCAACTAATTGTTAATTAGGTGAAAAATTGTGATCCTTAGATTTGTAGTATTGAGTTGTTAAAAGGAGATCTAAAACATTAATACTAAGGATAACTTAGTAATATTTATTAAAGCAACACTGAAAATTCCCCTGTTTAGCGGAAATGGAAGGGGGATCTCATGTTGACGCATCGTCTTAAAGAAGCGCGGATTAAGGCGGGTTTATCGCAGGAGCGTTTAGGTATACTCGCAGGAATCGACGAAGCTACTGCCAGTCCAAGGATGAATCAGTATGAGCGGGGGACGCATGCGCCTGATTTCTCTTTAGCCTGCAAGTTTGCTGAGGTATTGAACGTACCAGCTTGCTATTTCTATACAGTTGAAGATGATTTGGCGGAACTGATGTTAATCCTGTGGTCAACATCAGAACAAAAGCGTGCAGATGTTATTGCTTATGCTAAAAACAACATTACAGCGTAATGAGCTCTATAATAAATTTATTTAAATAAATATTTTAGATGTTATTCGTTATAGCTCTACCTCTACCCTTGTCTAATGATTTAACAAGGGTAGGTTTATTATTGAGCAGTTAAAGTTGGCGTATATCGAAACCAAAATAGCGAAGTACCTTAGTTGTTCGACCATTGATAACAGGCAAGTTTTCTTTATTTATCCATCCAATCAGCTCTTGAACATTAGATTGCCCGAAAGCATTAAGCTTATACTCTTCATTATAGATGCAGTCAGACATCCTTTTAATAATATCTCCTTTTCCATATAGCAAATATATAATTGTTTTTTTAATTTGTGCAATGTCATTGCTTGTTGAAAATTCTTCTATTAATGTATATAAGCCACCTTTATAGAATCGTAAGCGATCATGAAAAGAGTGAAGTACACATAGTGCTTCAACTATTTCATCTATATTGCTTTGTTCAATTGATTGTGGTGAGTTGAATACTTTGTAAATAAGGGGATAGTTTATGGGTACAATCCTTTCTTCAAAATGGTCCCATGGGGTGGATAACCATTCATCTATTAATGTGCGGAGATGTGATTGTTGTAAATCAGTCCATCCTATTGGCTGGGTTGCCCAGGTTTCTTGAGTGGCATGATAATCGCGCACAAAACTGAAAAATGAATCAATTTCAAGTCTTAAAGGAATCTGTTCCTCTGCCACTTTTCTTGCAAAAGATGAGTATATTTCTTCTATGCATTTAAACGCATATACAGATGTTTGATATGATTTTCTATAAGACTCTAGAAAAATAGAACTTTGCGAGATATATTTTTTCCCTCGATTGATATTTGAATAGCTTATATCTCCTATTTTATCTAGAACTTCGTCGTCGAATTTTTTTATCTGAGATAATAGCTTTGAATGTTTGTTGTAAACATTTTTATAATCTTTTATTGCTTCCTTGGTTAGTACGTGTGCAGATTCCCAATAATGAGAAAAAAGTGTTGTTAGTTCTTCGAATCTATGATCTTCTGAGTTCAAGCTAACCATTATTTCTTGATTCGTAAGGAGTGCTGCGTTAGTTAAATTGGCAGAGCCTACTAATAATGTCCTGTCTCCAAAAATATAAAGTTTAGGATGGAACGAATTGTTGGTGAAAAACCTTGCTTCAATATTTTTATGTGAAAGTAATTTTTCTAAAGCAAATGGCGATGTGGGGAAACCTAGTCTTACAACAATCCTAATGTGACATCCTTTTTCTAGGAGATTGTCAATTATATCAAATTCGGTAAAGAAAGCGGAAGCAATAAATACATCCATATTGTTTTGGATATGATGCGTAAATCCATGCTTAACAAAATCCTGTTGCGAATTTCTGTTAGTATATAGATCAGTCATGCCACTCCCTTACTAATTTTTTTAGAATTATCTCTGTAATCGTAATTCCATAATCTATTTGAAGTTTTGTTCTTATACAACAGAAGTTATGGATGACGATGATAATATGTGATGTAGAATGAGGATGAGAATCAATTATCAATACTGGGTTTAATCAATTTAATGCCTGTAATCACCGCCGCCTCCAACTCACTACACCCCGTCTCCCGCATAATCCGCATTCGTTCCGCCTTCTCATGCTTCTCGGTCATTGCCAGCGCCAGATAGAGCGCTGGCGGCACCACCCGGAACAGCGCTTCCACGCGCGGCGACAGCACCACACCCTCGGTATACTGCCCCGGCGATTTCACCGCCGAGCGCAGCAGTTGGCGCTGTTCTTCCGTCAGTGCCTTAAATCGGCACACCTGATCGATCTCCTCGGGAGGCATCACCAGCAGTTCCCACCACTCGATCATGTTGAGCAGCTTCTTCGCCTCATCGGGAAAATCTGCCAGGTTCTGGGTAGCGAGCCACAGCCAGATGCCGAGCTTGCGCCACATCTTCGAACCCTTGGTCAGAAAGCGCGCCAGCAGCGGATTGACGGTAATGATATGCGCCTCATCGGTGATGTTAACAATGGGGCGTGCCAGATGCTGGTCGCGTTCGCCGAGGTTGTTGATATGGTTAATCAGTGAGATATAGCTGATGGCAAGCTGGGCTTCGTAGCCTTCGCGGGCAAAGGTGGCGAGATCCACGAGGGTTATATCCGCCTCCGGCCACATCGTGCCTTCGCGGTTAAACAACTCGCCTTCAAACCCGGCGCAGAACAGGTTGATGGATTCCGCCATCTCATACGCCCGCTGGCGACGGGCTTCTGGCAGGCTGACATCTTTTGAAAGGCCAAACAGCGCATCACGGATATCCTGCGTCAGCGTCTGACGTTTACCCTCGTAGCAGGTATGCGCGGCAGCGATAATGGCCTGGCGGATCATCGCCCGGTCCGGACGGGTAAGACGAGCATCTTCTTTCGCCTCGCCGCCAGTGATCATCAGCCGGGCGGTGATCTCCATTTCACCGAGCACATCGCGCTGGTCTTCACCGTCGTTCTCTTCGTCTTCCGGCGGTTCGGCGTCGGTGACCGCCTGTTCCACCAGTCTCCAGGCATCGGCAAACAGAGGCAGGGTGACACCGGAACCGGGGCGCAGGCTGATTTTATTCACCGTCAGGCCGTGGGCGGCGGCGTAGTCGGCCATCAGGCCAAATGAGTTTCCGGCTTCGATGATAAACAGGCGCGGACGGTGCAGCGCCATCAACTGGGCTATTTTGGCGTTGAGGGTGGCGGATTTGCCCGCTCCGGTCGGGCCGAGCAGCAGCAGGTGGCCATTCTGCGCACGGTCAAGCTTGTTCAGCGGATCGAAGCATAGCGGCGTGCCGCCGCGATTGAAGTAACAAATCCCTGGATGCCCGGTGCCGGTTTCCCGCCCGTACACCGGCAGCAGCCCGGCGATATGCTGAACGAAGTTGAGCCGGGTATAAAGACCGCGCGGGTCACGCAGGGGATCGAAGCACATCGGCAGCCAGCGCAGCCAGTGGCTGAGTGGGGCCACTTCGTGTTGCTCCTGCACCTGCACCAGCCCGGCGTTGAGTAACAGGCTGTGCAACTGTCGCTGTTGGCGAAACAGGGCGTCGGTGTCGGGCGCATGCAGGTAAAACGCCAGCGTGCTGCGGTAGAGTTTATGACCGTCTTTCAGGTAGCTGCGTACCTCGTGGCAGTCGCGGCGGGTGTATTCCGAATCGGTGTTGTCGCCAATCGCCCGGTCGGAGAGATGGCTGATGTGCTGCTCCAGCTTGTCCTGCGGATACACCACCACCGTCAGGTTCATGATGGTTCCGCAGGGCAGCAGATCAAACAGGGCGTTGATACCGTCGCCACGCGTGGTTTCTCCGGTCAGCAGGCCGGGTGGCGGCGCTTTGCGCAGGCGGTCGACGACCACCACTTTATGCGGGCGGTTATCCAGCCACCAGACGCCGTTCTCCGCATCTGAGCGCGGTTCGCTCGTCAGCAGTCGTTCGGCAAAATCGGTGATAACGGGCAGGGATTCTGCGTCCGTTAAATCCAGTTGTCGCCAGAAGGCTTTTTTATCTTCAACGGGTGGCGCGGGGTTAAACCACCGCACCAGCCAGCGGTGAATGTCCTGCTCATTCTGGCGGATAGCACTGATACCCGCCGCTTTCAGCCCGGCGGTGAGCCGTTCGCAGATGTGGTTCAGCGTCTCTTCCGGGGAAGGTTCATCCGGTGAGAGTCCAGGAAGCCAGCGGTACACCACCATCCGCGTGCGCCGCCACGTCGCCCGCCACCGGGTGCGGGTGACGGTGTTATCGAAAAACAGCCCCTCATTGCGGGTGAGATTCACCATATGGTTTGCCATCTGCACGAGCCATTCGCGGGTAAAGGCGGAGTTGCGGATCTCCGGCGCGGCATAAGCACCAAGTGATGCCAGCCATGCCTCGCTGTCGTCCTCATCCTGACAGAAAAACTGTACCACCCACGGGGCGCGCTCATGCTCGTCAAAGGCATCCTGTAAGGCGTCAGTGACGGTATCCCGCACCTGTTCCAGAAACGCTGTCGAGCGGCCTTCGGTGCCAACAGGTGTCAGTTCGAACACTGCTCCCACCGAGCGGCCATCTTCCAGCAGCAGCATCTGCGACTCCGGCAAAAACTCTACCCATGGCAGCCAGTCGACAAACGACGGGCCCTTGCGGTAGCTGGCATTCAGTGCCTGTTCAGCCAGGCCGCGCCGTTCACTCATGGCGGCGTCAGGCGTTCGCCCGGCAGCGCATACTGCGGACGAGTATAGAAGGGGAAGACGGTGCTGTAACCTGGCACCGGGGTGTTGCCGTTAAGGTGCGGGAAAACGTACAACACAATATCCGGATTGGGCAGTCGCGGAAACTGGCTACGGATGGTATCCGCTTCGGGTTGCGACACCGGACCATCCGGCGGGCGGCGCAACCGGGCGCGCGCATCCAGCAGAGCCGCGCTGCCGCCGCTTTGCTGCTGCCACAGTGAGAGCATGCTGGCATCGGGGTCGACCGGCATCAGTTCATCCTGCGAGGTGCTGCATCCGGTCAGCAAAAACAGAAGTATGAACAGGGTGCGTATCATTCCAGACCTCCCGGCGTGCTGGCCTGCTGGTATTTCACTTTGCGGCCTTCCGGCTCGTAGTCGATAGCCAGCGGTTCGGTGAGATGCACCGCCACCTTGTGGCCCGGCGGCACATACACCGCATCGAACATCTGGCCGTAGTGCTGTTTCATCCAGTCGGCGGTCTCTTTTAATCCGCCGCCGATGGCCTGGCCGAGCACGTACTGGCCGTTGTTGCCTGTCACCGCGCTGGTGATGCTGCCGTCCTCCACCACGGTGGTGATTTCCCCATTGGCGAAGGCCTGTGCCGCCGCGCCGGAACCCTCCAGCAGGAACTGCGAGGTCAGGTACTCCTTCGCATTGCTTTTACGCTCGCCGGGAATACACGGCAGCCCCTGGTTATCCGAGAGCCAGCCGATCTCCTGCTGTTTGTTGCCGGATTTGCCGCCCTGCGGGACGGTGCGGATTGTGCCGTCGTGGAACACAAAGGTCATCGAGGTGATTTGCCCACGCACGCAGGAGAGTGTCCAGTCTCCGGAGGCGATGCCTGAGACCACTGCGCCCGCCACGTCCGGCAGTTCGATGCCGTTGGCGGTGAGGTTGTCCTCGCCAATCAGTAGCTTGAACGGGTAGGGATCACTGACGGTGCCGTTAAGCGGCACGCGGCCAATCAGCGCCGTCATCGCCACCGATCCGGTCAGCGTGGCGTTTTGCGGCAGGGTGTAGACCTTCACGTCAGGTTTCGGCGGTGGTTTGTCGGCCGCTTTCAGAGGGACGCGCAGCAGCTTTTCATCCACAGGCGGGGGCGCATCCAGCGGCTCCAGCCAGCGGATATCCGGCTGCACATCGGCAGGTAGTTCGCCTGGCGTGAGCCCCAGACCGGGCGGGATATCGTCGGGGCGTTTCGCCATCAGGCGGTCGAGTTTATCCAGCAATCCCCGCTGGCTTTTCAGGAGCTCGTCGCGCATCTGGTCCTGCTGCCTGCGCATATCCCCGCGTAACTCCGATACCAGCGTCGCCTGCTGGGCTTTCAGCCGCTTTTCGCGCGCCTGCTGGCTTTCATTATCGCTCTGGATTGACTGGAGTTCGCGGCGGTACTGCTTCATCTGGCCGACCAGCGTGGCGACGGTATCGGCAGGCGTGTCGCCATCAATGCCCAGATCGCGCAGTTCCTGCGGCGTTAACGCTGCCACTGTGCGGGATGGAGATTTCTCCGGCGTACTTTTGCCTGCCGGGCGCAGCAGCAGCCATACCGTTACCAGCATAATCACAGGTAGCAGGATTTTCAGCAGGAGGCTCTGGCGCGGCATCATGGTTTCGGCTCCGGCAGCAGGGCGCGCGAAACCGGGCCTTCCGTCACCAGGTATACCACGGTGGTATCTTCTGCCAGACCACGTGGGCCGAGCCAGTCATGCTGGAACGCGGCGGCGGTGAACTGCCCCTGAAGTTCGCGCTGATCGAGCGTGATGCGCTGTCCGCTCTGGTTTTGCAGGCGGATGGCGGTGACGGTGGTGGCGTTAACCTGCCATGACGCCAGCGGGATGGCGGTAACAGGCTGCTGCGGCAATAAGGTGGTGATGCGTTTCGCCAGCCGGACGGGGGCAGGCGTGACGCCTGGCAGAGCTTCAACAGTGCGCAGCGGCGCATACAGGTTCTGTGCGGCATAGCGTACCAGCAGAATGGGCAGGGGCTCGGTTGAGGCTGTCACCGGGACGGACGTTTTTGCTGTGGCAGGCGTCTGCGGGGCGTAGCTAATGTGCACGGGTTCAAGTGGCGAAGTGCCCTGGGTGGCCTGAATATCCAGCAGGATCAGCTCGCCGCTGCCGGTATCTCGTAGTTGAATGCGGGTGGACGGGAACGCCGTATTTGCCAGCAGGAAGACCTTTCCGCTCGCGCTTTGCAGGCGTACTTTACCTTCCAGCGTGGCGGGATAGCCAATACGCACCGCTTTCCCCACATCGACAATCCGCTCCTTCCCGACATGCAGCGTGACGGGCAGGGGGATGTTTTCCCACTGCACCACCTCCGTGGCGAAGGCCGAGAAACTGAACAATAAAGCAAAGAGGACTGGCTTCATCATTTCTCCTCCGCTACCAGACGCTGCGGAGCGGCATCGGTACAGTCGATCGCCAGTCCCCACGGGTTTTTCTCCGCATCAATGGCGTAACGCACCACCTGCAACGGGTAGCGCACCAGCGCTTTTTTCACCGGCTCGTTCTGGTAATACTCCTCAACCGCTACATCAAGTGTCACCCGCCAGGCATCCCGGCTTAAGGTCTCGACGCGGGGGAAGGGACGTTTATCGCCGTCATGCACCAGGCTGCTGTAGCCGTGACCGGGAAGCTCAAACACGCCTCGCGTCCGCTCGCGCAGTTCACCGTTGTTGCGCCGTACCTGAAAATCGTGCTCCAGCCGGGTGTAACAGGCAGGCGTCAGGTAGGCGCGCAGCGAGCGGAGATTGCGGGAATAGTCCTCCTCACCGTTATCCGGCCAGCGGTTTAGTTGCTGGAAGATATAAAAGGTGAAGGCGTAAACGCTGGCGGGCGGTACTTCCCACCACGGACGGGTGCTGCCGCTGCGCAGGTCTGGCGGGAACCAGAGGGTGAGCTTTTGCGGGGCGCTATACCAGCCGTAACCAACGCCCGCCAGACACAGGCACAGCAGGACAATCACGGCCCGCAGCGTCAGAATATGGTTATCGCGCTCGGCCAGCGCATGGCGAAAGCGGCTCATCGCGGACTCCTGCGCACTACCCATACGGCGCTGTGCTGAACCAGTTGCGCACCGCGAAGATGATGGTGCTCCAGCCAGGCAAGGATTGCCTGTGGTAGCCAGCTATCGGGCTTACCGCGTTTCGCGCGCGCCAGAATCCGCCCACCGCCCTGAATCAGTAATGCCGCACCTGCCAGCGCTGAACCGGGGATCAACGGCCAGTAGTGGGTTATCAGGGCCAGCACAATGCCGAACGCGCAGCCGACGCCAAGACCGAGAGCCAGCGCCAGAAACAGTTCGCTGGTGGTCAAGCCGCGCCAGACCACGGGCTCGCGGTTGAGGCGGTCGGGGAGAAAGGGGATGGTCGCCATATTAAAGGACGTCCGAGGCCTGGTTGAGTAACCAGATGATGACCACGAGAAGAATGCTGCCGACGCCCGCCATAGAGCCCAGATCTTTCCACTGCTTGCGCCCGCTCTGGATCTCCGAGTAGGTAGCAATGCAGTTGTTTGCCACCACCAGAAAACCGACAGCGCAGATGGCCAGCGCCAGCAGCACCACAATGTCAAAACCGTAGTTTTGCAGCGTCTCCATAATGCCCTGGCCCTGACCGCGCGACGGATCTTCCATCGTCGGCAGGTCGGCAAAGGCGTTGAATGCAGCGAATAACAGTAACAGAAGCCAGCGCATGGTTCCTCCTCAGCCCAGTACCAGCCAGAAGCTGACCAGTACCAGTAACAGTGAACGGGCCGCCACCGCGCCAAAACTCTGCCAGCTCAGGCGCTGGCGGCAGACTCCCTGCCAGGCGACCATTAGCGTCCAGGCGCACCACAGGAGCAGGACGCTGGTAAACAGGCCGAGCACCAGCAGGCTGACGGTCTCCGGTTTGCTCAGGCTGGCAGCCTGAAAGGCGGCGAGTTGGGAGTCAGTCATCGGGGTTCTCCCGCTGGTAGCTGGTGCTGAGTGGTTTAACGGCGCGCGGCTGCGCTCTTGCCGGGGCAAGGTAGTGCTGGATGCCTTGTTCAACGGTGGTGAGATCCTGCTGCGCCTGTAAGTAGTCGAAGAAATAGCGCGACTGTGAGTCGGCACTGGCGCTGTTCCGGGCGCGCTCCAGCGAGTTTTTTACGCCGTCGAGTTGCTTCAGCGCGAGGGCGAGCTGGGTGGATTCAGGGGAGGCGTAGGCTGGCCCTCCGAAGCTAAGAAGAATCAGTGATAGAAGTATATGATGCTGCATAAGACAAGGTTCCACACAGGCATGAATGCGGAAGAAGATAAAAACTTTAACTTGGGATATCTTTCAGAAACTCATTGTTGATGCTGATAGTTTTTGTTAAGTCAAAAGGAATTGTGGCAACTGTAAAAATTATGAGGCGGGAAGTTGTCATTAGTAATGATTGGTTAATTGATTTAGAACACGAAAAATTTCGGTACATTCCATTATTGTTTTTCTAATGGTAATGCTTCGAGGTTAAATTATGGATGGTTTAATTAAAAATTGTCATGATAGGATTGAAGGGGACAAACATCTCAAATGTGATGCTTCCTTAGGTGATGATTGTCTTCAATGTAGCAGTAATATGTATTTTGATGGCAATGATGTGAATTACGAATGTGATAATAAAAGGTATATCTATATTGCGCGGTATTTACCTGTTCATTCTTCTGAGATTTCTAATGCGCTAGATCATTTGGCGATGAGTTTTTATGATGAGCTTAAGGATAAAGAAAAAATAGTATTCGCAAGTTTTGGTGCTGGTCCAGGAATAGATACATATGCTTTTCATCGTTGGCTTGATAAGCATCGTAATGATTTATCCTGCAAAAATATTACTGCATTTAGGATCGAGTGTTGCGATGAGTGGACTGAGTTAGCTAAAGAAGTTATGTTTTCAAATAGCCCTCAGGGTTTTGAGCGAAAATATTATAGAAATATTGTGGATGTCACGACGGAGGATGTTAATATTTCTGAAAGGTTCGATATTGCAACATTATCATATATTGTTTCTGAACTCGATGAGTCTGGTATTAATAAATTAATTGAAAACATTAAAAATAATAAAAGTGAATGTTCATACATTGTAATTAATGACCGAAATGAACCTCTCGTCAAAGAGAAGATAATTAAAATAATGACTGCGGTAGCAGATGCAGGTTATCGTGATTATCATTATGATAGTGAACATTGTGGTTTCTCCTATCCTGATGATATATACTCAAGTATTAGTCCTAAAGTTTTTCGTAAATCTGTATATTTTGTAGGTAAATTGAAATGATAATCAGTGCCAGTAGACGAACAGATATCCCTGCTTTTTACCATGACTGGTTTATGAATCGAATTAAAGAAGGGTTTCTGTTGATACGAAATCCCTATAACTACCATCAAGTAAAAAGGATATCTTTGCTTCCCGAAGATATCGATGCTATCGTTTTCTGGACGAGAAACCCCGGTAAGATGCTATCTGATCTGGAGCTTCTTAAGGAGTTTAAATATTATTTTCAGTATACCATAACAGGTTATCCGAAAATACTGGATGCTCATGGATTAAACCCTCATCGTGCAATATCAACTTTTTTAGCGCTTAGCAAGAAAATTGGCCGTAATAAAGTAATATGGCGCTATGATCCGATAATTATTTCAAGTGCAACGCCAGTTTCTGAGCATAAACGGCTTTTCCAGAAGATAGCCTCTAATCTGGTTGGTCATACTGACCGTGTAGTGATTAGTTTCGCAGATTTGTATCAAAAAACAAAGCGAAACCTCAATCTAATCCCTGATTTTACATATAGGGATATTACTCATTTCCATGAGGAACTTTATGATTTATGCTCTTTTTTTGCAGATGTCGCTCGGGAATACGATATGCAAATATCAACATGTGCGGAATCGCTTGATCTTGAACAGGTTGGAATCGTTAAGGGTAAATGTATTGATGATAGGTTGCTGAAGGAGTTATTCGGACTACATGTTTCAGGTATAAAAGATTCAGGGCAGCGAGAAGCATGTGGATGTATCAAAAGCATTGATATCGGACAGTATAATACTTGTTTACATGGTTGTAGGTATTGTTATGCAACATTTAATGAAAATATAGTGAAAGCTAATATGAAAAAACATAATCCAATCAGCCCATTTCTTTTAGGTGATGCTTCTGATGTGGATAATGATCTTTTGAAAAATGTAATTATTCAACAAAAGCTATTTTAATGCCTCGTTTTAGGTGTTTTTTAGGAAGTGTTGGGGTAATGGATTATAACCTTCCTCGGATATTCATACACAAAAGAAGATAATAAATCATAACCCCTGCAGATAGGAATGATAAATAATCTATTTTTAGTGAGGGAAAAACATTTGGAACTGAGAGAGTTATAATAATTATATACTTACATGTTTTTCCCATTATGGAAGTTAGCCGGTTAAGAATCAACGTTGACTCATAACCCGCACCAAATCGTCGCAGATCTCGCAGAACCAATCCCTCAATCATTCCCATTGTCATACAAAATAAAAATAGTGGAAAAGTTATAATCAATCTGAGCACCTGCATCATAACACTTTGCATCGAATAAAACATAGTGTACGTTATGCTGCGGATTACAGGACTCAGTGAAGATGTCAGTTCACGTTGTTTGAAGAGACTGAGTACTATTTCTTCAGTATGTCTCAACACTATTTGGTTATATTGTAGTAAACCCAGAATATGAGTTTTCAACGGATGCCTACGTAGATCCTGCTCCAGCGCTGCCTGTTCGTGTAGCACTGCACGCGAAATATGCTCAACATCGTCTTGCGGCCATAAAAAATATAGAAATAATGTCAGCAACAGATGTAAAAAGACTCCCTCAATAATAATTACCAATGCATAACTTACAAGTCTTAATAATCCAATTACCAAGCCGGAAGGTGGCTGAGAAGGGAGTGTCGGTTGTTGCTGGCTCATTCTACGTTCCCTCCGTTCTGGCGGGGCTGCATCCATTCTGTTAGCTGCTGGATAGAATACGGCAGCGTCCAGTGTTTGTCGTCGATGGGCAGCGGCAGACGAATTTTCCACAACTGCCCGCCTTCGAGCAGGGCAAAGGCCTGCCCTTTGGGAAGCTGGATCAGCGCGGCGGTATCAAGTAGCGGCACATTACTGGTGGTTACCTGCTCGCGGGTATTGCTGGTAAAGCTGTTGATGCCGCCCGGCGTGTCGGTGACGCCGGAGCTAACCTGACGGCTGCGCACTTCCACCTGCGGCAGTTGCTTCGTCAGTAGTTCGGCGGTGGTGGTTTCGCGCACCCGCAGCATAATCAGGTTGTTGAAATTGCCGACCACCTGGCCTGCTTTGGGCGCGCTACCGAGGCGGGCCTGAATATCACTTAGCGTCTGGGTATAGGCGGTGACCTGAATGCCCGCGCCGCCGCCCTTGTTGACCAGCGGGATAAACTCCTCGCCCATCAGTTCATTAAACTCATCGCAATGCAGGTTGATGGGCGACGGTTTTTCGCTATTGCCGGGCAGTCCATCATTCAGGCCAAACTTATACAGATGCCCGGCGACGCTCACCAGATCGGCAAACATCGAGTTGCCGACGGCGGCAGTGACCACCGCATCGGAGAGCGCGTCCAGCCCGACATAGACCACCGCCTTCTGGCGGATCGCCTGCTGCCAGTCGAGGATCGGACGCGAGTCGTCCAGATCGTGGTAGTCCGGAGCGAGCAGAGCGGCGAGCGTGCCAGTGGTCAGCTTTTCCAGCAGCGGCAGCAGCGAGGCGACAATCTTGTCGAAGTAGGTTTTGTCATAGCGCACCGCCGAGAGCAGGCCTTCGAGGATCGGATCGTAGAATTTCTCCGCGTTGAGGTACTGCTCCAGCGCCACTACGTGAGGATCGCGGCCCAGCATATGGCGCGGCATATTCCGGTCATTAAGCTGTTCCGCCAGTTGCACCACCACTTCCCATGCCCGCGCGTTGTGGCGCGGCAGCACGATGCGGGCATAGTCGATAAACAGGGCATCGATATTGACGACGTGGCGGGAAATTAACTGATAGTAGGGACGCTGACCAAGCGCCACCAGGGCGCGGGCGATGATGTTGACAAAGCGCCAGGCAAACTCGCGAAAGGCCGCCGAGTTACCTTCGCCGGAAAGCTGTCCGGTGAGGCGCGACGCCACTTCCGAAATGCGGCCAAAGCGCCCGATGGCGTTGTAGCGGGCGGAGATCTCCGGATACGCCAGATGGAACATAATAAAGCGGTCTCCGCGTCCGGCGCGCTGCGCTTCAGTCCACAGACGCTTCAGCAGATCCGCGTCGCCTTTCGGATCAAACACGATCACCACCTCGCCACGGCGGATATCCTGGGTGGCGAGTAGTTCCGCCAGACGGGTTTTGCCGACGCGGGTGGTGCCGAGCACCCGCGCGGTGACGGCGGCGATGCTCGGGGTGAACGCGGGGATTGCCTGCGCCAACATCTTCTTCCCGAAGCTGGCGGCGTTCTTCGCCCAGTACAGCAACGATAAAGGCTACTTTATGGCGGCGCTGGTGATGATGCTGGTGGGCCTGCCGCTGATGCTCAACGGCTTTATGCAGATCAAAGAGCGCGTGCCGCCGAGCCCGGAAAAGGTGACCATCCGAGACACCTTCCACAACCTGCGCCAGAACAAGCCGCTGTTTATCGTCCTGCTGTCGTTCTTTTTCTGCGTGTTCCACAACGTGGCGGGCGGGCTGTATATCTACTTCTTTATCAACAACCTGGGTGACGGCAGCCTGCAGATGGCGATTGGCGTGATGGGGATTGTCGCGGCGGTGCTGTGCCTGGTCGCCCCAATGCTGACGCGCCGGATGCAGAAGCGGAAGCTGTTTATGATCCTCTGCGGGCTGGACGTGGCGGTGCGCGTGGTGATGTGGTTTGTCGGCTATCAGCAGGTGACGATGCTGTTTATTCTGCTCGGGCTGAGCACGCTGTTCGTGATGATGACCAACATCCTCACCTCGTCGATGATTGCCGACACCATCGAGTACGCGGAGTACCACACCCACAAGCGCTGCGCGGCGATCACCTTCTCCGGGCAGACCTTTACCGGCAAGATGTCGGTGGCGGTGGGCGGCGGGTTAATCGGCGTGTTTCTGACGATGATCGGCTACGTGCCGCAGGCGCAAATCCAGAGCGAGAGCGTACTGTCGGGGCTGTTCTTCGGGATTTGCCTGCTGCCGGCGATTGGGTCGCTGATCCGAATCGTGTTTATGTCGCGCTTTACCTTTACCGAGGAGAAGCATGCGGAGATTTGTCGGCTGCTGGCGGAGCGCGAGCACGGCGTTGTGCAACGTGGTGAGCCTGGGCAGAAGCATGAGCCTAGGCTTACGGTGAATTGATTAAGTAGCGCCCGCGCTGCGGGCGTTTCTTAAAAGGTTACTTGATATCATGAAGCAACTTTAATAAAAGGCTTTCATCGGGAGATTTAATTTTCTGAAAATAAACAGGCTCAGCTATAGGAGAATCCCATTGGTGTATCTCATCCTTCTTAAACGGGATACATTTCATAGCGGTGTTTTTTAATCGTTTTATGCGAAGGTCATATTCGTCAAAGTTGTCTGGCGTAGTTTTCAGGCTCAGCGATCTGGCATGATTGATTTGCGTAGGGCAAATAAGCTGAATGTTTCCAAGCGAGAAAATGTTTACGCCGGTGATAAAGAATCTCGAAGGGATATCTTTATAATAACGTGTGTTCCATGTTAAACCATCAAACATCGCTGGTGGGTGAGTGTGGGTATCTATGTAATATTGATGTGTGCGCCAATCGCTTATGCCGGAAAGGTTCATGGTCATGTTAATGATCATATTGGGGGTGGGGCGGAAAATCATTGTCAGGACAAGCATGCTGACGGGAATAATGATTAGTGTATAAATGATTATTTGCAATAAACTTTTATTTTTCTTTTCATTTATCAGGATTATTCCTGGGAAAATACCCACAATAATCATCGCGACCGAGAGTGCAAGGAAAATGATAACCTGTAAGAACGTATTACTTTCTTCGTTAAAATCTAGCTGACCCGCGATAAAAACGAGTGGGAAGATTTGTGTAAAAGCAGGTGCAATCAATAACAGAGGCAGACAGTTCCTGACGGCCTTTTTCTGCAAATATTTTACATCACGCGTATCATCAACATCCTTGTACGAGTGAACGTTGAACATAAGCTTGTAGCATAAGCCATACGATGCGGCCAGTATTATGGCTATCGCTAAGGCAAGAACGATAAAACCATTTATATCCAGAAAAAATTGTAAGCAGAACGCTCCGATAAGTACAGCGCACATCACAACGCTATTACCAAAACAGACTGAGGTAAAGCTATGTGTTAAACCTTCGTATTTAACAAACTCTTTCTCATGTGCGGTGTAAATTAAGTAAGTAAGGAAAGATGAGATAAAAATGACAAGGCTGAAGCCAAGTAGTGAGACAAGGGTAAACCCAAATATTATTCCTACTGCGCTACTCACGCTTAATGCATCATATAAAATATCAAGCCGGTCAATATTCGCAAGATAGAACCATATAACGCTAAATGTACAGGCTGTGACAAATGAAGAGGATGTTAAAATAGCGATGATAAACTTTCGGGTTAGCCGCTTATGAAGCTGAATATTCATCTTATGTAGTCTCCCTTTGAAATGAAGGAATACTAGTCACAAGGGAGAGGGAGTTCTACGCTCAAATTTAGTATGCCGGGAAGTGCATATTCAGGCTGACGCCTTCTGGCGTCAGCCCCGGGAAATTACAGCGACTTCACAAACGCCAGCAGATCTTCGTTGAGCTGGTCCTAGTGGGTCAGCGCGAAGCCGTGCGGCGCGTTGTCGTACACCTTCAGCGTGGCGTTTTTGATCATCTCTGCCGCCAGCTTGCCGGTGCTTTCAAACGGCACGATCTGGTCGTTGCTGCCGTGGATCACCAGCGTCGGGACGTCGATTTTCGCCATGTCCGGGCGGAAGTCGGTTTCGCCGAACGCGGTCACGCAGTCGATGGTGCCCTTCAGGGACGCCAGCAGGGCGATGTTCAGCGTCTGGGTCAGGGCACCGGCGGAAACGGTCTGCCCGGCGTTGATACCGTAGAACGGCGTCGCGAAGTCGCTGATGAACTGGGCGCGATCTTTACGCAGCCCGTCGCGAATGCCGTCGAACACGTTCTGATCGACACCCTGCGGGAAGGAGTCGGATTTGCCGAAGATTGGCGTTACCGCGCCCAGCAGCGCCAGACCGGCCACGCGCGCGCTGCCGTAGTTGTTGATGTAGCGGGTCACATCGCCGCCGCCCATGGAGAAGCCCACTAGCGTCACGTCCTGCAGGTCCAGGGTGGTGTTCAGGTCGTTGATGTCGGACGCAAAGGTGTCGTAGTCATAGCCATTCCACGGCTGATCCGAGCGGCCAAAGCCGCGGCGGTCAAAGGCGATGGCGCGGAAGCCGCGCTCCGCCAGGTAGTTCAGCTGGCTGTCCCACATGTCGCCGTCCAGCGGCCAGCCGTGGCTGAAGAGAACCGGTTTGCCCGCGCCGCCGTCCTTGTAGTAAATCTGCGTGCCGTCTTTTGCCTTAAACGTTGCCATAGTGTGTTCCTGTGCAGGTGATGGTTATGGTTATACCGGCGCGACCAGGTAGCGAATTGCCGGTGATGTTGTGCCCTGATGAAAAGCCAGAACGCGGCTCTGCAGCAGGAGGTCATTCATGGTGTGGCGCTCCTGCTGGCGCAGATGCTCAATCCAGGAGCCCATCAGGAAGGTCTCGATAAACAGGCCGGGACGCTCGATATCCTCGTACACCGCCCAGCTCATCGCCCCGGCGCGGCGGCGCACCCGGCGCAGCTCGTGAACCGCCTCCAGGAAGGCCTTCGTATTCTGCGGGTCGATGATGTACTCGTGCGACACAAGCACCGGGCCGCGCTCGTTGGGCAGGTCAATCTCCACGCCGTCCAGCGGCTGGCCGCTGAGGTCGAGGTTCAGGTCCGGATCTTTCCCCAGCTTCCAGCGGAACACCGTCGCGCTCGCCAGCACCATCCCCAGCGTGGCGACCACCAGCGATGTCGGGGTGCCGAAGCGGGAGGCGATCTGCCCCCAGATGGCGCTGCCCGCGGTCATCGAGCCGAAGAACACCGTCAGGTAGACCGCCAGCGCGCGGGCCTTCACCCAGCGGGCGGCGCTGCGCTGCGCGCCGAGGTTCAGCGTTGAGAGCACCGCAATCCACGCGAAGCCGGTGAAGAACTCAAACAGGTTGAGCAGCCAGACGTGGCGCACGAACGCCAGCGCCAGCATGGTGAGGGCAAAGGTCAGGCTGGCGGCTACCATCAGGCGGTCGGCGTCGAGCCGCTGGCGCAGGCGCGGCAGAAGGATCGCCCCGGCAATCGCCCCCAGGCCAATGCACGCCAGCATCACGCCGTAGCCCGCCGGGCCTAAGCCCAGCTCGCGGCGCGCCACCAGCGGCAGCAGCGCCCAGCCCGCGCTGCCGAAAACGATGTTGTGCCGTGATAGGCTTTTTCCTGCTGGCGGCCTGCCATTATT
>OGYT01000610.1_pt1 | contig 27350 bp, 22 predicted proteins | sample 1576631 | NCBI WGS metagenome assembly OGYT01 (sample SAMEA3541588, study PRJEB24748) | human gut metagenome | biome: human gut; feature: human-associated habitat; material: faeces | place: China | collected 2012
TAGCAGATTATCATAGTTATGAAACCGACATTATGGCGGGTTTTGGCATATTCATTTCCGGGATTGCCAAGACCGACGATTATTTTCATTAATAAAAAACCTCCAAAATAAAATTATAATTATATTCTATCATAAGTATTCAACTAATCAGTAATAAAATAATTCAGTAAGAAATCTTTGAAATGGTGAACGGCAGGGGTCATAGACCTGTATTTGAGCCAACACAGATAAATGGCACGTCGACACGGCGGATTTTTTATCGGCAATAGTACAGGCGGATTGTTAAGATTATTGTTGGCAGGAATGAAGGCGACGCCTAAATTGGCATTTACCAAGCTGGATATCACTTCCAGGCTGTTGATTTCAAAGGCGATATTTGGGGTGAAGCCGACTTTGCGGCAAAGGTCGCTGGTGATTTCCCTTAAACCGCATTCGGAAGTTAAGCTGATAAGGGTTTCAGTTGCAATATCCGACAGATTTACAGATTTTTCGGAGGCAAGGCGATGCTGAGGAGCAACCGCTAAGAATATATCTTCTGTTAAAATTTTTTGACAGTGAATGGAATTGTCATTTAAAGGGAAAAAAGACAGACACAAATCAATTTTTCTTTGCAGTAAAGCCTGTTTTATTTTCTCCTGTTCGGTAATCTGCAAAAGGTGGAATTGTCCGTGCGGATTTTGAGACAGATATTTTGTTAAAATGTTGGGAAGCAGACGGGATGAAGTAGCGGCAACGACGACTTTATGATTTTCCGATTGAATTAAATCATTTATTTCGCGTTTACCTTCCTCTAGTTCGTAAAAACAGCGGTCGACTCTTTGCAGAAAAATTTTTCCGTATTCATTGAGTTTTAAACGTTTCTTCCGTCGTTCAAACAGAGGAGTACCTAAATCTTTTTCCAGACGGGCAATTACTTTGCTTAAAGAAGGTTGGGAAATATGCAGTTCTTCTGCGGCGTGCGTTATATTTTCCAGACGGGCGACATATTGGAAGTATTTTAATTGAAGCAGTTCCATCAATAAATCTCCTATATAGCTTTTAAGGAATGTTTTTATAATCAATTATATATTTTAAATTATAATTACACAACATTATAATGAAAGAGTTATTATGATAGATTGGCGAGGGATTAATTTGTGGAATAAGAATTTTGGCATTGATGTTGTGGAAAATATGATTGTGTACACGGTTTTTTATCTGATTACAGTAGTCATTGTTGATTATGCCGTGAGGGATTTGTCCGCTTCGCCCAGTGAGGCAGGATTGGCGGCAGGTATTTTTATTATAGCCGGGCTTGTCGGACGTATGCTGGCAGGAAAATGGATTGCAAGTGTCGGTATGAAAAAAATGCTGTATATCGGCTTAGTAATTTTTTTAGTAGCGACATTGCTGTATTTTGGCGTGGAAAATCTGTTTATGCTGTATATAGTACGTTTTCTGCACGGATTGGGGTTCGGTATATCATCAACATCGACGGGAACGATTGTAGCGAAGATAATTCCGAAAGGAAGGTACGGAACGGGGATAGGTTATTATGCTCTCAGTGTTACCGGTGCGACGGCACTAGGCCCTTTTTTAGGCATATATCTTTATCAAAATGGAAATTTCGATTTGATTTTAATTTTGTGCAGTATATTGCTGTTTTTTAATTGTATTATGGCAGTGATACTGAAAGTTCCGGAAATGGAACTGACGGAAGAGCAGATGCGTGAAATAAAGAAATTCAGCCTGAACAGCTTTTTTGAAAAGAAGGCTTTTTCCATATCGTTTATTGGTGCTTTTATGGGACTATGCTATGCCGGTATCGTAAGTTTTATTTCTTCATATGCCAGAGAGATTGGTTTGGCAGATGTAGGCAGTCTGTATTTTGTTGTTTATGCCGTATGTATTTTGCTGTCAAGACCGTTTGTCGGTAAACTGTTTGACGATAAAAATGAAAATTTTGTGATGTATCCGTCCTTTATATTTTTTGCCGCAGGCTTGTTTTTGCTCGGAATAATGGATAACTGGTGGTTGTTTTTGCTGGCAGGCGTCTTTGTCGGACTGGGTTACGGCAATTTTACGCCGGTTGGACAGGCTATAGCCGTAAAAAAAGCCCCATCTCACCATATCGGATTGGCAACAGCGACTTTTTTCGCAATTTTCGATGCCGGTATGGGGATAGGACCGTTTATTTTAGGCTTTGTCGTTTCGCAGACAGGTTTTCGCGGGCTGTATATGGTATCAGCGGCGATTATTATTGTGGGCATGATTTTATATTATTTTTGGCACGGAAGATACATAAAAAATTAAAGTTTTTCCAAAGCTTTTTTATTTAAAATCGTAACTTTACCGCGAGTCAGTTCAACGTAATTTTCCGTAGAAAAATATTTCAGCATACGAGTTACTACTTCACGTGCTGTGCCCATGAGTTTTGCTATCTGTTCATGCGTCATATTGATTTCATTTGAGTTGGTTGCATGGCTTTCATTGAGGAGAAATTCGGCAAGCCGTTTGTCAAAACTTATAAAAATCATCTGCTGCATTGCCCATGTTACGGTGCAGAGGCGCTGCGTCGCCAATTTGTACGTTAAAGCTTCAAGATAGATGTTTTCCTGCATGATGCGGGAAAATGCACACGGCAGTATCTGAATTAATTCGCAGTCGGTCAATGTGTCGATATAAATGTCGAAAGTAATATCCCGGATGACGCAGGAAGCGGACAAAATACAGATATCGCCTGTATTCAAGCGGTAAAGTGTTATTTCTTTGCCCTGTTCAGATAAAGTGTAAACGCGCAGTGTTCCCTGTTTAATGATTAAAATACCGCTGCAGCCGGCGGATGTATTTTGAATGAGCGAATTCTTTTTTACGGAAAGTAAAGAAGCATTGTCAATAATAATCTGCTGCTGGCTTGAAGTAAGTTTATCCCAAGCGGGAAAATGGGAACTTAATAATTCATGTTGGTTTTTATTCAGCATATGTTCACCTGGATTTTATATTAATATTGAAAAGCATAGGCAGTTTATTCGCCAATTCATATAGAGGTGTGCTGTCTTTTCTTGTCATGGTCAGAATAAGAGCACCTTCTGTTAGAATAACGGCATTCATGGCAAAAAAATCGGCTGTGTCCGGTTCAATGCCGTATTGAATGAATTTTTGCCGATAAATGGACTGCATATGAGCGAAAATTTCCTGACAGCGGGTACGTATTAATTCATTAGAAGAAAAAGTTTCCAAAGCAATTAAGCTGATGGATATATTATCTTTATCCTCACGCGGATTATCAATATCTTCCTGGACTTTTTGCGCAATGTATTGCAAATGCTTTTGAAATCCTTTGAGAGGATTGTCATACTGGGATAAAGTATCGGTTATTTCATTATATATTTTCTGTGCCGTCAGTTCTAAGGATTCGATGGCGAGCTGTTCTTTGCCGTGCGGAAAATAATAATATAGTGAACCTTTCGGAGCACGGCTTTTTTGAAGAATTTCATTTATGCCGGTGGCGTGATATCCTTTATTGGCAAATAAAACGGAAGCAGTATGCAGAAACATTTCTTTTGTCGTATTTTTCATGAATGTAACCTGCCTTTAGATTTTTTCTGATTTTTTGACGTATTTTTTAGTAATGATGAGGAAGATGCAAAATGCAACGATTTCCGCCAGAGCGATGACAAGTGCAGTCGGAACGGCTGTACTGCCACCGCCTATACCGACAATCGGAGCTACAAGGCTTCCGGAAATGCTGGAAAAAAATCCGAGTAGAGCAGAAGCACTGCCTGCTACTTTTTTCTGTGTCTGCATGGCAAGTGAGAAACTGGTGGCACCGGTAATGGCAAGTGAAGTTTCCGACAGCAACAGAAATACAATTAAAATATAGATATTCAGGTCAAGTAAAACACCTATTAAGAATAAGACACCGAAAAATACGCCTTGACATAAACCGATAAACAGCAATTTATCGTCAGCGACACGGCCTGTTAAAATATTGGTCAGTTTGCCGAAACACATCATGCCGACACCGACAAAGGCGAATACGAAAGAAAACTGCTGCGGACTAAAGCCGTAGATACCCTGCAGAATAAAAGGCATACCGGAAATGTAAGCGAACAGCGAGCAGAAAATGAAAAATTGAATGGCACATAAACTGGCAAAATAAGGACGGGCGCACAAGCTGAAAAATATTTTCAGGACTTGGGAAAGATTGCCGCGAATACGTTTTTCTTTCGGCAGACTTTCTTTGTATTTGCATGCGGAAAGTACGATTATAATCAGGCTGGCAAATGCCAGGATGACGAAAACGCTTGTCCACGGGAAAAATAAGAGAAGCTGTCCGCCGAGTACTGGTGCAATAATCGGAGCGATACCTTGAATAATCATTACCGTTGACAGAAATTTTGTCAGCATGGTGCCGCTGTAAACGTCACTGGCAATGGCACGACCGATTACGAGTGCGGAAGAAGCAGCAAAGCCGCCGATTAAGCGGGCAAAAATGAACAGATGGATAGACGGTGAGACAATGCAGGCGATAACGGAAATCGTAAAAAAAACCAAACTGAAAATAAGCGGTTTCTGTCTGCCGTAAATATCACTTAATGGACCAGCAATAATCTGTCCGACGGCAAGACCGATGAGCCATGTTGTTATGGTCAGCTGAACCATAGAGGGAGTAGTGGAAAAATACATGGTAATTTCCGGAAATGCCGGCAGGTACATATCGGTGGCCAGTGGTCCTATTGAACAGATTAAGGCTAAAAGCGTGATTAAAAAAGTATTATTATTAGAAGTAATCGTCGGTTGATTGATAACTTTATCCATAAAAATCCTTCTTTCTTACAATATAATAAAATTTAATTATAACAATCGGTCTATATAATTATATAGCAAAAAATAAAAGTAAAGTCAATGAGACTTTACTTTTTCTTTGTTTTAAAAATGTTTTTTATCCAGACACTGTTGTCGATTAAATGGACAATCATAAAAATAATCATAATATAACCGCAGTAGATATGAAAATTCTTCATCAGCTTTCTGTCGAACAAAGCTATATGGAAATCCATACAGATACCCGTTACGGCGATTATGAAAAAAACAACAGCCAGAACGAAGAATGTCAGACGCATACGAGGTAACTTGTTCATCTAAATCCCTTCTTTTTTCAGTGATAAATATTAATTGTGTTGATAAAATATTGTGCTGATAAAATTTAAAGAAAAAATTTTTAAAAGTGCCAGTTCGGCACAATATAATATAAAAAGAAATGCCTTAATTCGTAGCTCGCTTAGAAATTTATTATAAATAATTATACTACTTTTTTATTAGATGAAAATTAAAATTTTTTTAAAATCAGATTAAGTATTACAAAAACTTCACACGGTTTTTATAAAAGCATCACATACGTATAATACAATAAACACAGTGTTCATATTTATAAAAGGAGCTGGGTTTTATATGTTTAGTTTAAAAAAGGGTAAAAAAAGAATGTTGGCTCTCTGCCTCACTGCGGCATTGAGTGTAGGCTCATTAACGGCTTATGCAGCTACTGAGTATTGGAATGATGCTTCAACAGTGCCGGGTTATACGACAAAAACGGTAGTATCGCAAAATACTGACTGGGCACAATGGAAAGCCAACTGGGACAAAATTAAATCTAATCATGAACAGGTTGCGCTTACTCCTGGTGCAGATTTTTCAAAACTCAATTTTGGATGGTATTCCAAAACGAAAGTCAATGAAGCTGTGGTAAGAGTTGCTGATAATAAGGAAATGAACAATGCCAAAGAATTTAAGGGTACTTGTCAGGCCGGTACAGTAATCGGCGGCGTGCAGTATTATACGAATAAAGTAACTGCTGACGGTTTTAAGCCGAACAGTACATATTACTATCAGGTACAGATAAACGGTCAATGGCAGGATGTACATGAATACAAAACGGGTGACCCGCACAATTTCAGTTTTATGTATGTAGGTGACCCTCAGATTGGTGCTTCTAAAGGACAAGTTCCGTCTGACGGCAGTGAAAAGCAGTCCGGCGATATAGCGGCAAGAAATGATGCGTTCAACTGGAATAAAACTATGAACAGCGCACTTGCACAGCATCCGGAAATCAACTTCCTCGTTTCTCCTGGTGACCAGATTAACGAACCGGCCGGTGATGGCGATGCAAGCAAATTGCAGCAGCAGGAAGCTGAATATGCAGGATATCTTTCTGCAACGGCATTCCGCAATTTACCGCAGGCCGTAGCAATCGGTAATCATGACTGTCTGACTCCGGGCTGGCAGAACCACTTTAATGCGCCGAACATGTTCACGGAAGAAGCTAATCCGACGGCAGCAGGTCATGGATATTATTATACTTATGGCAGTGCACTGTTCATCGTTATCAATGCCAATAACTACAATGCAGCAGACCATAAAGCATTAGTTGAAAAAGCCGTAAAAGCAAATCCAAATGCTAAATGGCGTATTGTCGTGATGCACCAGGATATTTACGGCAGTGGTTTAGACCATTCCGACTCCGATGGTATCATTTTGCGCAATCAGTTGACACCTATTTTTGATGCCAACGATATCGATGTAGTATTACAGGGTCATGACCATACGTATGCCCGTACTTATCAGCTTACAAGCAAACCTGGTCAGTATGACAGCTTTGATGAATTCAAGGTAGCAGGTCAGCATGGTCAGAACCATAACATTTTAGATGAACGATTAAAAGCAGATAAAGCGTTCAAAGATTATTATGAATCTCAGAACCGCTGCTATACGATTGCTGATATGAAACAAGGCACACTTGTAAATCCTGACGGCGTATTCTATATGACATCAAACTCTGCAACAGGTTCTAAATTTTATAATCTGATTGAACAGAAACAAGATTATGTAGCAGCTCGCAGCCAGACATGGAGACCGACTTATTCCGTAATCAATATCACGGATGAAAAATTCACTATTAACACATATGATGCAGAAACAGGTACACCAATTGACCAATCTTATAGCATCATTAAAAAATAATAAATTAAGCAGATAATATATAATTAACTGCGGCGAAGTATAATTGCTTTACCGCAGTTTTCTTTTAAAAAATTTTATTTATTTTAGAGGAGCTTGGCATTAGATGATGAAATTAGCAAAAAATATTTGGGTCAGAGGCATAATTATCGTCATGGTTTTAGCGGCTGGAATATTATTCCTGCAATCGTATAATCAGGTGGAAAAACCGACTTTAATAAATACGGAAGGAAGAACTTTTGAAAAAGCTACAGTGGTAGAGATTTTAAAGGATAATTTACAGGAAGACGGCAGTCGTGTCGGCGACCAGGTCGTAATGCTTCAGATGGAAACGGGACCGCAGGCAGGAAAAATGGTGGAGGCAAACAGTCCGAACGGACTTTTATTTGGTACAGTGTGCAGACCGGGGCTTGAAGTAATAACTATTTCCAGTGTAGTAGGGCAACTTGATGTAACAACTGTGTATAATGTCGACCGCTCTATGCCGATTTATATTTTTATCGGTACATTCCTTATTCTGCTTTGCGTAATCGGCGGCGAGAAAGGCGTGAAATCAGCAGTTGCACTGATTTTTAGCTTTGTCTGCTTCGTATTTTTATTTTTCCCGATGATTATGAAGGGAAATTCGCCGTTCTTTGCAGCAATTTTAACTTCCAGTATTGTTATAGCGGCTACTATCTGTCTTATTAATGGCTTTACCGTGAAGGCTCTGTCGGCGATTATTTCAACTTTTTTAGGACTTTTGACGGCAGGACTGGCAGCGGATATTTTCGGTTATTTCACATCTTTGTCGGGCTATAATGTATCAAATATTGAAGCTCTTTTATTTGTCGGACAGAATACACTCATTGATGTAGGGCAGCTTTTGTTTGCCGGTGTGCTGTTTGCAAGTTTGGGAGCTGTAATGGATATTGCTATGGATATTTCATCTGCTGTGCATGAAGTGCATCAGAAAAACCCGTCACTTACAAAGAAGGAACTGTTTAAAAGCGGCATGAATGTCGGCCGTGATGTTATGGGAACGATGGCGACGACTTTAATTCTGGCATTTTTCGGCGGTTCACTGGGTGTATGGGTACTTGACTATGTTTATGATTTACCGTATTTGCAGCTGATAAATTCCAATTCCATCGGTATTGAAATCATGCAGGGAATATCGGGCAGTTTCGGCGTGATTTTTACAGTGCCGATTGTAGCGTTTTTCTCGGCATGGCTGCCGCATTATTTAGAGAAAAAAGTGCATTAAATTATTGCATAAAAATTAATTTAATGATATCATAAACGTAGATAATGTTCGGTTGAAGAATACGGGAGAGACCGCAAGGCGCCGAAGGTGAAAGAGGCACAAACTCTCAGGCAAAAGGACCGTATTTGGACGATACTCTGGAAAGCATTTTTTGCACCGAAGAAGTTAAATCTTTCAGGTTACAAAGACAGAGCGCATGAAATTTTATTTTCATGCGCTCTTTTTATGTTTTTCAGACGCCTAAATACAAGGAGGCGTAAATAATGAATTTATTGGAAACTTTAACAAATGTTGACCCGCAGGTACAAGAAGCAATCGATATGGAACTGAACAGACAACGCAATAAACTGGAAATGATTGCTTCGGAAAATATTGTAAGCAGTGCTGTAATGCAGGCGCAGGGCAGTATTTTAACAAATAAGTATGCTGAAGGCTATCCGGGCAAACGTTATTACGGTGGTTGCGAATATGTGGATATTGTGGAACAGCTGGCAATCGACCGTGCCAAAGAACTGTTCGGTGCGCAGTATGCCAATGTTCAGCCCCATTCGGGAGCACAGGCGAATACCGCTGTATTTTTTGCTCTTTTAAATCCCGGCGATACTATTTTGGGCATGAATTTAACGGACGGCGGACATTTGACGCACGGCAGTCCGGTTAATATTTCCGGTAAATATTTTAAAATTGTTCCGTACGGTGTAGACAAGGAAACGGAACGCATTGATTATGATAAGCTTGAAGAATTGGCAAGACAGCATAAGCCGAAACTGATTATCGGCGGTGCAAGTGCATATTCCCGTATAATAGATTTTGAACGCATGGCACAGATAGCAAAATCGGTAGGGGCATATTTAATGGTGGATATGGCGCATATTGCAGGGCTTGTGGCGGCAGGACTTCATCCAAATCCTGTACCGTATGCTGACGTGGTGACGACGACAACGCATAAAACGCTTCGCGGTCCGCGCGGCGGTCTGATTTTATGCCGTGATGCCGAATTCGGCAAACAGTTTAATAAAGCTATTTTCCCGGGCATTCAGGGCGGCCCTTTAATGCACATCGTAGCAGCCAAAGCCGTTGCTTTTAAAGAAGCACTCAGCGATGAATTCAAAGCATATCAGCAGCAGGTTATTAAAAATGCTGCGGCATTGGCTGATGAACTGATGCAGAAAGGTTTCAGAATTGTATCGGGCGGCACGGATAATCATTTAATGCTTGTAGATTTGCGTTCTAAAAATATTACGGGTAAAGAAGCGCAGAATTTACTTGACGATATTGGTATAACAGCAAATAAAAATACAATTCCGTTTGAACCGCTCAGTCCGTTCGTAACAAGCGGTATACGTCTCGGCACGCCGGCACTTACGACGAGAGGTTTGAAAGAAACGGATATCCGCGAGGTTGCCGATATTATTGCTGATGTTATTGAAAATCGTAGCGATGAAGCGATAGTTGCTAAAGCAAAAGAAAAAGTGGCTGACATCTGCAAGAGATTTCCGCTTTATTAAAAATAATAAATAAATTTAAAAGAAAGGAAAAACTATTAAAAATATTATATAATATTTTTAGTAGTAGAAATAAAAATGGAATTATTAAGAACACCTTTATATGAAGAACATGTTAAATGCGGTGGCAAAATGGTACCGTTTGCCGGCTATGAACTGCCGGTGCAGTACGGTACGGGAGTAATTAAGGAACATATGGCAGTTCGCAGTGCCTGCGGAATGTTTGACGTTTCACATATGGGCGAAATCATCTGTGAAGGCGAAGATGCGCTGGCTAATATTAATATGCTTCTTACGAACAACTATACGGATTTGCAGGACAATCATGCACGTTATAGTCCGATGTGCAACGAAAATGGCGGCATTGTTGACGATTTGATTGTATATAAAAAACAGGATAATAAATATTTTATTGTAGTGAATGCAGCCAATAAGGATAAAGATTTTAATTGGATGAAAAATCATGCGTTCGGCAAGGTTGAATTTAAGAATGTATCGGCAGATTATGCGCAAATAGCGCTTCAGGGACCGAACAGTGAGGCTGTACTGGCACATTTGACAAAAGACATTCCGGAAAAATACTATACGTGTATTTTCGGAGCGAAGATAGATGATATTAACTGTATTATTTCCCGCACCGGCTATACGGGAGAGGACGGCTTTGAGATTTACGTGGAAAGCCGTTATGCTGCGGCAATCTGGAATTTGCTGTTGGAAAACGGCAAAGAAGAAGGATTAATTCCGTGCGGACTTGGAGCACGTGATACGCTTCGTCTGGAAGCTGCTATGCCGCTTTACGGTCATGAAATGAATGATGAAATTTCGCCAAAAGAAGCGGGACTGGGAATTTTCGTAAAAATGGATAAAGCTGATTTTATCGGCAAAAAGGCATTGGAAGAAAAAGGTGTACCGACAAGACGGCGTGTTGGACTTAAAGTTACAGGCAAAGGCATTATCCGTGAAGCACAGGAAGTATTTGTCGGAGATAAAAAAATCGGTATAACGACTTCCGGTACGCATTGTCCGTATTTAAAACAGGCTGTAGCGCTGGCAATTGTGGATACAAATTATAAAGATGTGGGTACGAAAGTTCAGGTAAATGTGCGTGGCCGCATGGTAGAGGCAGAGATTATTAAACTGCCGTTTTATAAAAGAAGTAAATAATATGAATTTCAGGAGGATATGAAAATGAATTTTCCAGAAGAATTAATGTATGTAAAATCACATGAATGGATTAAAAATAACGGAGACGGAACATATTTAATCGGTATTACGGATTATGCGCAGGATGCACTCGGTGATTTGGTATTTGTAAATCTGCCAGAAGAAGGCGACAGCGTGGAAAAAGGCGAAACTTTTGCCGATGTAGAGTCTGTTAAAGCTGTTTCGGATGTATTTTCTCCTGTTACGGCCGTAATTGAAGCTGTAAACGAAGAACTGGCCGACGACCCGGCACAGATTAACAGCGACCCGTACGGTGCATGGTTTATTAAGGTTAATAATCTGACGGACCATGAAGAACTTTTGAGTGCTAAGGAATATGAAGAATTTGTAGCTACACTTGATTAATGCAAATCTTGAGGTGATGGCATGGGAACTTATATACCAAACAGCGAACAGGAAAAACAGGAACTGTTGAATGCCTGCGGTTTTAAAGATTATGCAGCGATGTTCGCTGATATACCGGAAAGCGTATTTTTAAAAAATGGGCTTAATCTGCCAGAAGGTATGGCGGAGCTTGCCGTAAAACGCAAAATGGAAGATTTGGCCTGCCAAAATAAAGTTTATCGGCATATTTTCCGCGGTGCAGGTGCATATAATCATTATATTCCGTCTGCCGTGAAAGCGATTACGAGTAAGGAAGAATTTATTACAGCATATACGCCGTATCAGGCCGAAATAAGCCAAGGAATTTTGCAGGCGGTATTTGAATTTCAGACAATGATTTGCGAACTTACCGGCATGGATGTAGCCAATGCCTCTGTGTATGACGGAGCAACGGCAGCAGCAGAAGCGGTGGCAATGTGCCATGAAAGAAAACGCAAAAATACTGTTTATGTATCCGAAACGGTTAATCCTCAGGTTATAGAGGTAATAAAAACGTATTGTTTCGGCAAGGATATTGAAGTGAAAACCGTACCGTCCAAAGACGGCGTAACGGATATAGATGCACTAAAACAGATGATGGATAAGGAAGCCAGCTGTTTTTATCTACAGCAGCCGAACTATTACGGAAATATTGAAGAGGCTGAGGCTTTAGGCGAAGTAGCACACAATGTGAAAGCAAAATTCATTATGGGAATAAATCCGGTTGCCGCAGCTGTAATTCAGACTCCGGCAGAAGCAGGAGCCGATATTGCCGTGGGAGAAGGACAGCCGCTCGGTCTTCCGCTCGGTTTCGGCGGACCGTATCTCGGTTTTATGGCAACTACGAATAAAATGATGCGCAAGCTGCCGGGCAGATTAGTCGGACAGACGGTTGACGTGGACGGTAAACGGGCATTCGTTTTGACGCTTCAGGCGCGTGAACAGCATATTCGCCGCGAAAAAGCCAGCTCTAATGTATGTTCCAATCAGCAGCTATGTGCATTGACTGCATCTGTTTATATGGCGACTATGGGAACGGACGGTTTGCAGGAAGTGGCAAAACAGTGCGTTGCAAAGGCGCATTATTTGGCAGCCAAATTGCAGGAAGCAGGCTTGAATTTAAAATATGATAAGGAATATTTCCATGAATTTGTAACTGTTTCCGCTAAAAAGTCACAGGATATCCTGAATAAGCTGAATGAAAACGGTATTTTAGGCGGACTTATGCTGAATGAACAGGAAATACTGTGGTGTGCAACGGAAATGAATACGAAAGAAGAAATTGACGCATTGGCGGCATTGGTGAAAGAGGTGTGAATATGGAACTGATTTTTGAAAAGAGTACGAAAGGCCATAAATGTACAATATTACCACCTTGCGACGTGCCGACAGTAGAAATTAAATCTAAACGCGGCATTGCACTGAATTTGCCTGAGCTGTCGGAAAATGAATTGAGCCGTCATTATACAGAACTTGCGGAAAATACGCACGGTGTGAATAACGGTTTTTATCCGCTCGGTTCGTGCACGATGAAATACAATCCGAAAATAGATGAAGAAGTAGCAGGTCTTGCAGGTTTCAGAGATATTCATCCGCTTCAGCCGGAAGAAAGCGTGCAGGGCGCTTTAAAAGTAATATCTTTAGCAAACGAATACTTGAACGAAATCACAGGTATGGATGCAATGACATTTCAGCCGGCAGCAGGTGCGCACGGTGAATTTTCCGGACTTTTACTGATTAAAGCATATCATAGAAGCCGCAATGATGATAAACGCAAAAAGATAATTGTGCCGGACTCGGCTCACGGTACTAATCCGGCAAGTGCGGCTATGGCTGATTATGAAGTCGTATCCATTCCGTCATCAGCTGACGGCTGCGTCGATTTGGAAGCCCTGAAAGCCGTACTTGATGATGAAGTGGCGGGACTTATGCTCACTAATCCGAATACGGTCGGCATTTTTGATAAAAATATTCTGGAGATAACGCGTCTTGTACATGAAGCCGGCGGTCTGTGCTATTACGACGGTGCAAACCTGAATGCTGTAATGGGCTGGGTTCGTCCGGGCGATATGGGATTTGATGTTGTTCATCTCAATCTGCACAAAACTTTTGCCACACCGCATGGCGGCGGCGGGCCGGGTAGCGGTCCTATCGGCTGTAAAAAATTCTTAGCTGAATTTCTGCCGGGTTATAAAGTGACGGAGCAGAATGAAAAATTGTCGCTGCAGCGTTATGAACAATCCTACGGTATGGTTAAAGAGTTCTACGGTCATTTTCTGGTGGTCCTGAAAGCGTTGACTTATATTATGACGTTGGGAAAAGAAGGCATACGCGATGCCTCGGCCAATGCTGTACTTAATGCCAATTATATGAAACAGCAGCTTAGTGATACTTTCGATATGGCATATGACGGTATTTGTATGCACGAATTTGTTATGACGCTGGAAAAACTGAAACATGAATACAATGTTTCAGCACTTGATGTGGCGAAAGCCATGCTTGATTACGGCATGCATCCGCCGACAATGTACTTCCCGCTTATTGTGCATGAAGCTTTAATGGTGGAACCGACGGAAACCGAAAGTAAAATGGAACTTGATAAGGCAGTTGCTATTTATAAGGAAATTTATCAGACAGCCGTAAATACGCCGGAAATAATGCATGATATGCCGATGAATACAGCGGTCCGCAGACTGGATGAAGTTTTAGCGGCGCGTAAACCTGTTTTACGTTATGAGTTTGCCGATGATAAATAAGATAAAAATTTACGATAACGCTTCGTTAAATCCTTATCATAATTTAGCGGTAGAAGAATATCTGATGATGCGTGCAGGCGATAGTGAATTGATTGTTTATCTGTGGCAGAATGAACATACAATTGTCATAGGACGTAATCAGAATGTGTGGCAGGAATGCAAAGTCAGCGAGTTTACAAAGGACGGCGGCAGAATTGTCCGCCGTCTTTCCGGTGGCGGGGCTGTATATCATGATTTAGGCAATCTGAATTTTACTTTTTGCGTGAAAAAGGCAGATTATGATGTAGATAAACAGTTGGAAGTAATACTTACGGCAGTACAGCTGTTGGGCATAAATGCACGAAAGACAGGAAGAAATGATATTACCATTGAAGGAAGAAAATTTTCCGGCAATGCTTTTTATAGGACAGGACAATACTGCTATCACCACGGAACACTGCTTTTGGATGCTGATACGGAAAAAATGGTGCAGTATCTCAATGTGGATACGGCCAAACTGCAATCTAAAGGAGTGTCGTCCGTTAAGGCGAGAGTTACGAATTTAAAAAATTATTGTGCAGATATAAATCGAAGATTAATTACAGAAAAGATAAAAACTGCTTTAAAAAATGTATATGAATGCGATATAGGGATAATAAAAGATACGGATTTGAATGAGAATGAAATAATACGACTGGAAAACAAATTCAGTGACTGGAATTGGATTTTCGGCAGAAAAATACCGTTTACCAATCAAATCAGCCGCAGATTTGTCTGGGGCAATATGGATATCCATATTGTCGTAGATGAAGGAAGGATACGGGATATAGAAATTTATTCCGATATGCTGGAACAGGATTTCATTCCGAAAATGAAAGATATATTGAAAAACTGCCGTTACGATAAAAATATAATTGCAGAAAAAATGATAATGATGCAGGAAGGATATTTATCGCAACAGCAAATGCAGGATATAATTGAATTAATAAAGGAAAAATTATAAGCAGGGGGTGCAAGATGGAAAAGTTTGATTTGGCAATTATCGGTGCAGGTCCGGGCGGATACGAAGCGGCGGATTTTGCGGCAAGACACGGTTTGAAAACCGTTCTGATTGAAAAAAGCAATCTTGGCGGTACGTGTTTAAATAGCGGATGTATACCGACGAAAACACTTCTGCATACGGCTGATTTGTATCATGAAGTTAAAACTCAGGCGGAGAAAATCGGTTTGAGTTATGATGAATTTTCTTTTGATATGACGAAAATGCAAGAACGCAAAGAAGATGTTTTAAATACACTGCGTGAAGGTATTGCTAAACTCATGAAAATGCGCAAGATAACTGTACTGAAGGGTACAGCTGCAATCATCGGCAAACATGAAATCAGCGTAGCGAGTGAAACTGAAACACAAGTTATTGAAGCAGATAAAATTCTCATTACGACAGGTTCTGTGCCAGCAGTACCGCCGATTGAAGGCGCACAGCTTGCCGTGACGAGTGATGAGCTTTTAAACAGTGATAAAGCATATGATGAATTAATTATTATCGGCGGCGGTGTTATCGGTATTGAATTTGCGTCATTGTACACGGCACTGGGAAAAAAAGTAACCATTATTGAAGCACTTGACAGAATTTTAGCGAATATGGATAAAGAATTTGCTCAGAGCCTTAAAATGCTGCTGACAAAACAGGGGGCTCAAATTCATGTAAAATCCATGGTAACGAAAATTGAACAGCAAGACGGCAGATACATCTGCCATTATACGGAAAAGGATAAAGAATATACAGTGCAGGCTGACTGTGTTTTAATGGCAGTGGGACGCCGTCCATACAGCGCAGGTTTATTCGGCGAAGGCTTCATGGTAGAGACTGACAGAGGTAAAATTAAAGTAAATGAATTTTATCAGACTTCAATGAATAATATTTATGCGGCGGGCGATGTGATTGGCGGTATTCAGCTGGCACACACGGCAACGGCTGAAGCGATTAATGCTGTATGTCATATGTTGGGCAGACAGCCGGCTTATGATACGGCTTTAATTCCAAGCTGTGTATATACAAGTCCGGAGATTGCCAGCGTCGGCATGACCGCTGATGAAGCGAAAAAGCTCGGCAAAAAGGTAATTACGCTGAAATATGCAATGGGAGCAAACGGCAAGACAGTACTTTCCCTGCAGGAACGCAGTTTTATAAAAGTGATTGCCGAACCGGAAACGGAAAAAATTCTCGGAGCACAGCTCATGTGTGCAAGAGCAACCGATATGATAAGTCAGTTTACGCAGGCGATTGCCAATAATCTGACGCTTAAAGATATGGGCAAAGTGATTTATCCGCACCCGACATTCAGCGAAGCAATCGGCAAAACAGTTGAACAGTAAATAAAAAGACTATGACAGAAGATTTTTGTCATAGTCTTTTTTTGAAAGATAAATTTCTATTTACCGATTTCTTTGCTTTTGAAGAAATCGGTTTAAAGAAACTATCTATTTGGCATAATATAAGAAAAAAGAGGTTATTTATTAATTTATTTTTATATTATGCCAGGCAATTTTTCTTTGAACGCAAAGAAAAGTTGCCGAAAAAGAAACTCTCAGGTTCGTAGACCGCTTAGAAATTTTCCTTTGAAGATAAAGAATTTTTATCTGTAACGTCCAAAAACTCGCTTACGCTCAAACAGTTTGGACTAAAACCATAGATAAAAAATCTTTATCTCCAATAGCCTTACGGCTACCAGAAAATATTCTAAAATACGGAATATAGTTTCAGCATGATTAGCGATTTATCGTGTTTACCATTTCATTTTAAATTTGCTGTTATTGAGTTAAATGCTAATAGGACATAATTTAAGCTACAACTGGATACCGGAAGGCACGAGCCAAATTCCAAGCGTTTCGAGCGTTTTGTCGACTGGATTTATAAAAGAGCCTCGAAGGCTCGCCCAGTGCAGCGTAAGCGAAACGTTAAAAAATGTTTCTTTTTGGTTCATTTTTCTTTGCATCAAAGAAAAATGAACAGTATTTAAAGATGTTCGATAAAGTTCTTTATACGGGCAAGTGCCGTACTGATATTATCAATGGATGTTGCATAGGAGGCGCGGATAAAGCCTTCGCCGCAGGCTCCGAATGCCGTTCCCGGAATAACTGCAACGTGCTGGCGGATGAGCAGCTGCTCGGCAAAATCTTCGGAGGTAAGACCGGTTGAGGTTATATCAGGGAAGATGTAGAATGCGCCTTTCGGTTCAAACGTTTTCAGTCCCATGCTCGTAAAACCTTCGTAAATGAGACGGCGACGACGGTCGTATTCGGCCACCATTTTTTTCATGTGCTTTTCACCGTGGCGGATGGCTTCAAGCCCTGCAATCTGTGCTGTAATCGGCGCGCAAATCATGGTGTACTGATGGATTTTGTTCATGGCATCGATGACAGGTTCGGGCGCAAGAGCGTAACCGAGCCGCCAGCCGGTCATGGCATATGCCTTGGAAAAACCGTTGAGCAGTATGGTGCGTTCCTTCATGCCAGGCAGGGAGGAAAAACAGATATGCTGCCGGTCGCCGTAAGTCAAATCGCCGTAAATTTCATCGGACATGACGATTAAATCATGTTTTTCGGCAAAGTGTGCCAGCGTTATTAATTCATTTTTTTCTAAAATTGTACCTGTAGGATTGTTTGGATAGCCGATTAAAAGGACTTTTGTCTTATCGGTTACGTATTGCTCTAAATCCTCCGGCGTAACTTTAAATTCATTGGCTGGACTTGTCGGTACGGCAATCGGTTTTCCGCCTGCAAGCGTGGCACAGGCAGCGTATGATACGTAGCACGGTTCCGGTATCAGGATTTCATCACCGGGATTTATTACGGCACGCATGGCAAGGTCGACGGCTTCGCTTACACCGACCGTTACGATTACATCCGTTTCCGGGTCGTATTTTACGTCAAAATTTTTGTCATACATATGAGTGATGGCATGACGCAGTTCAAACATGCCTTTGTTGCTTGTATAGGAAGTATAACCGCGTTCCAAGCCGTAAACGCAGCTTTCACGGATATTCCACGGCGTTACGAAATCTGGTTCGCCGATGCCGAGGCTGATTACATCGTCCATAGTGGAAGCGATATCAAAGAAACGGCGGATACCGGAATGTTTTGTTGCCTGTACCGTATTAGATAAATATTCGTTCCAAATCATGGCGTAATCACCAGCCTATGGTCTTTTTCCTTATCATCGATGATGATGCCGTCTTTTTTATAAGCTTTCAGCATGAAATGGCTGCGCGTGGAAGTTACGCCTTCAATGGTGGAAAGACGACGGGCTACAAAATCGGCGATATTATTCAATGTTTTACCTTCAATAATAACGAGTAGGTCGAAACTGCCGGACATGAGATAGACGGTTTTAACTTCGTCAAAACGGTAAATGCGCTCAGCAATCGCATCAAAACCGAATTCACGCTGCGGTGTAACATTTACTTCAATTATGGCTGTTACCGTGTTATCACCGTATTTATGCCAGTTAATCATAGTATTGTAGCCAAGAATAATTTTATTTTTTTCCAGTTTTTTCATTTGCTCTTCTACTTCATATTCACTGCGTCCGAGCATAGTTGCTAAATCTTTTACGCTGCGGCGCGCATCGTGTTCTAAAAGTTCTAGAAGTTCACGCATTTACAATCACTCCAATTTAGAAATTTATTGACGGATGAGCAAAAAAATAAGCCCTCATCCGATAAAGGACGAGGGCTTTCCCGTGGTACCACCTTAGTTAGCATTAAACTCACTTTAAGCCGTTATCGCTGGCACAGCGTCCGGTTTTGCCGGATACTCACGGGTAGCTTTCCAATTTATCAACTTAACAGCTTTCACCGACCGCTGTCTCTCTGAAAGTTATATAAATTGTACTTTTCCGCTCATTGCATTGCAATATATATTGTATTTATGTTATCACAATATCATATAATAAATCAAGAAGTTTTTTGGTAATAGACATGCAAGAAATAAAAAAAATTGCCGCATGCAATGTGTCCGTTGCGGCAATTATCAATTATTATATAATTAAAGGAAAAGGTGCAAAATGAGGTAAACAATACCACTTAAAATTGCTGAGCACGGAATAGTCATAATCCATGCCGTAAGCATTTGACGGGCAACGTCCCAATGTACAGCTTTTACGCGTTGAGCGGCACCGACACCCATAATGGAACCGGAAACTACGTGCGTTGTGGATACCGGCAGGTGCAGAAGCGTTGCGCCGAAAATAACGATAGCGGAGTTCAGGTCTGCGGAGAAACCGTGTACAGGCTGCATGCGGAAAATTTTGCCGCCAACAGTTCTGATGATTTTCCAGCCGCCGACGGATGTACCGAGCGCCATGGCAAAAGCACAGAGCAGTTTTACGTACATCGGCACGTCAAATGAACCGATATAGCCGCCGCTTAAAAGAGCGAGCGTGATGATACCCATGGATTTCTGCGCATCGTTGGAACCATGAGCAAATGCCATGAGTGCAGCGGAAACGACCTGAAGTCTGTTACAGTTATCGTTAACAGTGGCAGGTTTCATAGCATGGCAGATGGCAAAGATTACATGAAGTGTTATCCAGCCTACAACGAGAGCTACGATAGGAGAAAGTACAAGGGATAAGAAAATATTCAAAATACCGTAACCGTTTAATCCCATAAAGCCGACGGAGAAGATGACAGCACCAATGATGCCGCCGACAAGTGCATGGGAGGAACTGCTCGGCATACCGAACCACCAGGTGATTAAGTTCCAGATGATAGCACCTGACAGTGCGGCAATAATGATGACTTCATTTACCATGGAAGCCGATTGAACGATATCACCGCCGATTGTTTTGGCAACGCCCGTACTAATCATAGCACCGGCAAAGTTCAATACAGCTGACATGATGATGGCAACAGCAGGCGGTATGGCACGTGTGGATACGCATGTTGCGATGGCATTAGCAGTATCGTGGAAACCGTTTACAAAGTCGAATATAAGAGCTAAGGCAATAACGATAAATATTAATACGGATGCTTGCTCAAGCATATTTCATAACAACTCCTTTTAATGTGTCGGAAATATGTTTAGTCTGGTCAAGCGTATCTTCTAAACATTGGAGAATATCTTTCCATTTAATGAGGGCAATAGCATCTTTTTCCATTTTGAATAAAGACGTCATTTCTTTACGATATACAGTATCGCCTTCGATTTCGTATCTTAAAATGCGGTTGGTGGCTTCTAAAATTTCAATTTGGTTAGAACGGATATTTTTTAAGAGGGAAGTGGCTTTTACAAGTTCTTCTGTTGCTTGGATTAAAAGGTTAGTAAGCTTAACTGGACCGTCCGTTTTCGGCTGACCAACTTCATACATGATTACGCGTTCCAGACAGCCGTGAACGTTGTCAACACCGTCATCTAAACCGTAGGAGAGAGCAAAAATATCTTCACGGTCAATAGGTGTGATGAAAATCTGATTTAATCTCTGAACTGTATCAGCCGTAACTTTATCGGCCTGATGTTCAATTTCTCTGATTTCATCCATTTTGCTGTGAGCTATGCTGTAGTTTTCCATAACGTCGTGCATAACTTTAGCACCTTCATGAAAATATTTAGCCTGTTGGTTGAGCATGTCAAAAAATTCGTAGTGTTTGTTTCCAATATCAAACATGATATATCCTCCAATAAAATAATTTAACTTACAGAAAGAAAGTATAAAACTCAATTAAGAAGAATATATAATAACAAAGTTAAATTCATGTAAAAAAGAAGTTAAATCTTGGCAAAATGAGAAAATGTGTTTATGGGAAAAAATCGCATATATAGTTGGCTAAGCAGATTAAATAATGGACATTATTAATATTCTAAGGTAAAATATAGGTGAGTTTTTTTCTTAATTTACAGGAGGTATAAAAGTGTCAGTAAAAAGATTATACGTTGAAAAACGCCAGGGTTTTGATGTTCAGGCACAGAAACTCTATGCCGATTTAAAAGAAATGTTTAAATTGGACGGAGTGGAAAATGTGCGAGTTATCCGTCGTTATGATATTGAAGGATTGACGGATGCGGAGTATGAGCAGACAAAACCCGTTGTATTTTATGAACCACCGGTAGATGTAATTTATGAAGAAGAATTGCCGCAGATTGAAAATTGCCGCATGTTTGCAGTGGAAGCGCTGCCGGGGCAGTTTGACCAGACGGCGGATTCTGCTGCGCAGTGTGTTCAGCTTGTTACACAGAAAGAACGTCCTGTTATTCGCAGTGCTAAAGTCATTGTTTTAGTAGGTAACATAGATGATGAAACTTTTATACAGATAAAACATTATTGTATCAATGCCGTGGAATCGCGTGAAGCATCTTTTGCCAAACCGGAAACACTGGCAATGACAATGGAAGAACCTGCTGATGTTAAAATTATGACAGGTTTTACTTCTTTAAATGATGAACAGCTGGAAAAATTGCGAGCTGAAATGGGTCTGGCAATGAGTGAGGAAGATTTCAAATTCTGTCAGGAATATTTCAGTAAAGAAGAACATAGAGACCCGAGTATTACGGAAATACGCGTAATTGATACGTATTGGTCTGACCATTGCCGCCATACTACGTTTACGACAGCTATTGATGATGTGACGATTGAAGACGGTAAATACGCTCCTACACTGAATGCGGCATATCAGTTATATCTGAATGACCGCGAACTTCTGGGCAGAACGCATAAAGATGTTACGCTGATGGATATAGCTGTTATGGGTATGCGCAAGCTGCGGGAGGAAGGAAAACTTGATGACCTTGACGTTTCAGAGGAAATCAATGCCTGCAGTATCGTAGTCAAAGCAGATATAGACGGAAAACAGGAAGACTGGCTCGTTATGTTCAAGAACGAAACGCATAATCATCCGACGGAAATCGAACCGTTCGGCGGTGCGGCAACATGCCTCGGCGGTGCTATCCGTGACCCTCTTTCCGGCCGTTCCTACGTATATCAGGCTATGCGCGTAACAGGCAGTGCCGACCCGCGCCGCAGTCTGGAAGAAACAATAAAGGGAAAACTGCCGCAGCGCAAAATTACGCGCGGTGCAGCTCATGGATACAGTTCTTACGGCAACCAGATTGGACTTGCTACAGGACAGGTTCATGAAATATATCATGAAGGGTATGCTGCAAAACGTTTGGAAATCGGTGCCGTTGTAGCGGCTGCTCCGAAAGAAAACGTAGTACGTTTTGCGCCGGAACCGGGAGATGTAGTAATTTTAGTAGGCGGTCGTACGGGACGCGACGGTATCGGCGGTGCGACCGGTTCTTCTAAAGAACATACATTGGAATCTCTGACTGAATGCGGTGCGGAAGTACAAAAGGGTAATCCTCCTACAGAACGAAAATTACAGCGTCTGTTCAGAAATCCTGAAGTCAGCCGTTTAATTAAACGTTGCAATGACTTCGGTGCCGGCGGTGTGGCTGTTGCTATCGGTGAATTGACGGACGGTCTTGTAATTGAACTGGATAAAGTTAAGAAAAAATACGAAGGTCTTGATGGAACGGAACTTGCCATTTCTGAATCGCAGGAACGCATGGCGGTTGTTGTCGATGCCGAAAATGCTGATAAATTTATCAAAGAAGCGGCAAAGGAAAATCTGGAAGCGACACTTGTTGCTACCGTAACAGCTGAGCCTCGCCTCGTAATGAAATGGCGCAGCAAGGATATCGTAAGTATCAAGCGTTCGTTCCTTCAGACAAACGGTGTAAAACAGCATACACAGGCTGTTGTGAAAATGCCGGAAGAAAAAACATATTTTGAAATGGCAAAAGAATTTACGGGCGATGTAAAAGATGCTTGGCTCGATACTTTAAAAGATTTGAACGTATGCAGTCAAAAAGGTCTGGCTGAACAATTCGACTCTACAATCGGAGCAAATACCGTGCTGATGCCGTTCGGCGGCAAACGCCAGATGACTCCGGCGGAAGGTATGGTAGCTACATTGCCGCTTCTGCATGGTACGACAAAAACGGCTACGGCTATGACCTTCGGTTTTAATCCGTACCTTATGAGCTGGAGCCCATTTCATGGTGCAGTATATTCTATTGTTGAAGCTATCACAAAAATGGTGGCTGTCGGCGGTGATTACAGCAAAATCCGCCTGACACTTCAGGAATACTTTGAAAGCCTCGGCAAAGACCATGAAAAATGGGGCAAACCGTTTGCAGCATTACTAGGTGCACTTTGGGTGCAACATAAATTCGGCACGGCTGCTATTGGCGGTAAGGACTCCATGTCCGGTACGTTTATGGATATGACAGTTCCACCGTCCCTGATTGCTTTTGCACTTGATATGGTGGAAGCAGATAAAGTCGTATCACCGGAATTTAAACAGGCCGGTCATAAAGTTGTTGTTGTTCCGGCACAACGCGATGAATTTGAAATGCCGGTAATGGAAAAACTTACGGCTAATTTCAATTTAATCCATAAGCTCATTATGGAGGGCAAGGTAGCAGCCGCTAAGAGCGTTGGCGTTGGCGGGGTAGCAGCAGCAATTACTCAGATGACATTTGGCGAAAATCTCGGTTTTGAATTCAACGGAGATTTTGACAGTGAAAATCTCTTTGCTTGCGATTACGGTACAATTATTCTGGAATTATCCGATGAAAGCGCATTGGATGAACTTATTGCAACCGATGCATACGAACTTGGTACGGTAACAGCGCGTCAGTCCATTGTTTGCGGTGATGACATTATCGAACTGGATGAAGCGGAAGAAGCATATACGCAGCCGCTTGAACAGATATTCCCGACTCATGTGCGCAAATCCACGGGTGAAGTGAAATCGGCTGAAAATTACAGTGCCTCCAGTATTGTAAAAAGCCCGCTCAGCTTTGCCAAACCGCGTATTTTCATTCCTGTATTCCCGGGAACGAACTGCGAATACGATACGGCAAAAGCGTTTGAACGTGCCGGCGGACAGGCAGATACACTTGTAATTAAAAATCTGACTTCGGCAATGGTTGAACAGTCGGTAGAAGCCATCGTCAAAGGTATTGAACAGGCGCAGATTATCATGTTGCCGGGCGGTTTCTCCGGCGGCGACGAACCGGACGGTTCTGGTAAATTCATTGCAGCTATGTTCAGAAATCCGCGTATAACGGAAGCTGTACGTGATTTGCTGAAAAAACGCGACGGCTTAATGCTCGGTATCTGTAACGGCTTCCAGGCACTGATTAAACTCGGCCTCGTACCGTACGGCGATATTAAAGAACTGACAGCAGACGACCCTACTTTAACTTATAACGAAATCGGTCGTCATGTATCATGTATGGTGGAAACAAAAGTCGTATCCAATCTTTCTCCGTGGTTTAATAACGTAAAAGTCGGCGATATTCACCGTATTGCTGTATCGCATGGTGAAGGCCGTTTCTGTGCAAGTGATGAAGTTCTGGCAAAACTCAGAGCAAACGGACAGATTGCAACGCAGTATGTAAATGAAAACGGCAATATTTCCATGGATATTGAGGTAAATCCGAACGGTTCTGTTTGGGCAATTGAAGGTATCACCAGTCCGGATGGACGTATCCTCGGTAAAATGGGACACTCCGAACGTATCGGACAATACGTATCGAAAAACGTACCGGGTGCAAAAGACCAGAAACTCTTTGAAGCAGGTGTAGCTTACTTTAAATAATTCATAAAAAAGACTGTAGCTGGGAAATCTTGGCTACAGTCTTTTTATTGAGAATAAAATATAAACGAAGTAAATATGCAGTTATTAAACGAAAAAATAGAATTGTTGATTAATATATTGAATAATAAAATAAGGACAGGAGTGGTTTTTTGTGAAAGTAGCAATTATAGAACCTTTGGGGATTGAACGGCAGTCTGTAGAGAAACTGCAACAGGAATTTTTATCGAAAGATATTGAAGTTGTATACTATGATACAGCTCCAAAAAACGATACGGAAAAAATTAAGCGAAGCGAAGGCGCTCAAATCATAATGCTTGCCAATATGCCGCTTGGAAAAAAGGTATTGGAAAAATGTCCTGAACTGAAAATGATTTCTGTAGCTTTTACTGGTGTAGACCATGTAGATATGAATTATTGTAAAGAAAATAATATTATGGTATGTAATTGTTCTGGTTATGCCAATGAAGCTGTCAGCGAGCTTGTATTCGGGATGATTATTGATTTATACCGCAGTATTTTTGCTGCAGACAGTGCCGTCCGTACAGGCAAGACTAAAGCGGGGCTTGGGCAATTTGAACTTTACGGTAAAAAATTCGGTATTGTCGGAGCAGGTGCCATAGGTTTGAAAGTGGCAAATCTGGCAAAGGCCTTCGGCTGTGAAGTATATGCGTACAGCCGTACACCGAAAAATGTTGACGGCGTAAAATTCGTAAGTCTGGATGAATTGTTATCTATGTGTGACATTGTATCGGTGCATGTGCCGCTTACAAAGAAGACAAAGGATTTGATTAATGCGGAAAATATCACAAAGATGAAATCTACGGCATTGCTTATAAATACGGCGCGCGGACCTGTCGTAAATGCAAAAGCCCTGGCGGAAGCACTTAAAAACGGCATTATCGCAGGAGCAGGTGTTGATGTTTTTGATAATGAACCGCCGATAACGCAGGACAATCCACTGCTCAGTGCACCGAATATTGTTTTAACGCCGCATATCGGTTTTGCAACTAAAGAAGCTATGCAAAAAAGAGCAGTTATTGCTTTTGAAAATATTAAAAAGTATTTAAACGGTAAGCCGCAAAATATTATGTAAATAAAAATTTGCTGGATGAAAAAAGACGGAACATTTGTTCCGTCTTTTTGTTTACATATTGTAAATATATTAGATTGAAGCAGGCGGCATTTCACTGTCGTCGAGTTTGCCTTTCAAATCATTGTCCGTCATAGCACAAACGGCAGAGTCGGACCATACGTTTTCAGCTGTTTCAATCATATCAATGATGGTGTAAATCGGTAAAATGATACCCATTAAGCCGATTGGAGCGCCGATGGAAGACATCAAAGATAATGTCAGGAAGTAGCAGCCCATCGGTACACCTGCGTTACCGATAGCAGCGATAACGGCGATAAAGAGCCAAGTTATCATCGTGCCCATGGATAATTCAAAACCGGCATTCTGCATGACAAACAGAGATGTTACGAGAATGAAAGCAGCACAGCCGTTCATATTGATGGTCGTACAAATCGGCAGAACGAAGCGGGAAACTTTCGGATTTACCTTGAGGTTCTGTTCGGAGCAGGCAAGGGTTACAGGCAGTGTGCCGGCAGAACTTTTTGTAAACAGTGCAACGGCAAGAGCCGGAGCCATTTTGCGGAATACTACAATCGGATTTAAACCACGAAGGATAAGAATTAACGGCAGAATAATGAAAATTTGAATTGCGTTGCCGCCGAGAACTACGAGAGTATATTTGCCGAGTGCACCAACGATAACGCCGGCTTCAATTTGAGCGGATAATTGACCGGCAAAAGCGATGATGCCGACAGGTAAAACATAAAGCAGTGCACGAATAAGAGTAAATGCTAGTTCCTGCAATCCCTGAATAACATCTAAGAGCTGTTCACGAGCTTTGGTATGTGGCATGAATGCTAATGCAAGACCTACAGCGGCAGCGATTAACATAACGGATAATACGTTGCCGGATACAAATGGTTGAAGAACATTATTCGGAATAACGGATAAGATGTGGTCATAATAAGAAAGTGATTTGAAATTATCCATTGGTACAGCCGACTGGCCTTCAGCGAGTAAGTCCATCGGCAGATTGCTTGGAGCAATCCATAAGTATAAAGCTAAACCGATAGCAGCAGCACAAATCGTTGTAAGTAAAGTATAAAATACTGCATGGAAAAAGATGCGGCTGGTATCTTTATTATTGCCGAGAGCTGCAAGTGTAGTAATAACGGCCAGTGCAATGGTAGGAATTGCTATAAATTGGAATAAGCGTGTGAATACTGTTGCTACGAAGTTGAACAGTTCATTCAGCCAGTGGATACCCATCCAGCCTAAGATTGCACCTAAAATAAGAGCTCCGAACCATAAGACGAATTGTTTGCCCTGATTTTTAGGTTTGTTGGCGCGCATAGCTTCTTGCGCTGTCTCTTTGACGTTGGTTTGTTTGTGGTTGTCAGCCATAACTAATCCCTCATTTCTCCTAAAAATTTTTAATTTTTCTTTATTTAGATATTATATCATAACGACAGGATTAAATGTATCTTAAAAATAATTCCGCTCCGGCCGGACGCTATCTCAGCCGTAGGCTTGGCAATGCCC
>OGYT01000631.1_pt1 | contig 26911 bp, 22 predicted proteins | sample 1576631 | NCBI WGS metagenome assembly OGYT01 (sample SAMEA3541588, study PRJEB24748) | human gut metagenome | biome: human gut; feature: human-associated habitat; material: faeces | place: China | collected 2012
TGTTGTTTCAGTCGGAGGAAAGTCTATCAGTAAAGAGAATGAGAGATCAAAGTGGACATTTTAATTGAGCCGGATAACGGACATTTCAATTGAGCTTTGACAAAGGTAGAGGCAGCAAGATTATGCGGTTTTGATCAGAACTCAGTTAACCATCCCGGGATTCTGCTCTGGCCCATTCAGCGCAGTTTTTTACTTTGGATGAAGTTAACCCATGTTGTCGACCGGCACCTGACAACGCAGATGCCCGCGCAGCGCCACGGTATCTCCGCTCGTCAGTGCCGGCGTCTTCTGTCGCGTTACCGTGAATCTGGCCCGCTTTGTATGGCTAACCGCCGTTGAGGAACCCTGAGCAATAACCAGCTGCCTGATGGTTTTGCACAGTACGCGCTCAATATAATCCGAGATCGCTATACCGACTTTGGGCCGACGCTTGCATATGTGAAACTCGCAGAACTGCACGATGTTCACCTGTCCAAAGAGACTGTCCGTTCACTCATGGTCAAAGCCGGTCTCTGGATCCCCCGCAAACAACGAGCACCAAAGATTCAGCAGCCACGCTATCGCCGGGCCTGCTGCGGCGAACTGATGCAGATTGATGGCTGCAAGCAACCATCGCTGGTTCGAGAACCGTGCACCCGCCTGTACCGCACTGATCTACGTCGACGACGCGACGAGCCACCTGATGCAGCTTCGATTTGTAAAACCGGAAACGACATTCACCTATTTTGAGGCCACCCGGGGCTACCTGGAAAAGCAGGATCACATTATACGATGGTGTAAAGAATCCACAGATTGGTTAAGGGAAGTTATTATGCTTCCCTTAATGCACACTTTAAGAAATTTGCAAGCTATTCATATAAGGTATATATGAATTTTATTCAATAGGTAAATTGTGCTGTTTTAAGAAAGATAGCTTATCCCAATAGCCTCTTTGAAATATAATTTTATTATTTACTATTTGAAAAAAACCGCAACCCCTCAAACCTAATGGGGCACGCCACTCTAAAATTGCCCATTGTCCATCTTCGAAAATGTTTTCAACTATACAAACCATTTCTGGAAAAGAAAAATCTTGTTCAAACATTTTCTTTATAGCCTCTTTCCCAATAACTGGCTCATTGGCTACCTGATGGTTTATTGCATTATCATCATATAATTCTGAAATAGTTTCTACATCTGCATTATTAAATGCGTCAACCCATTGGCAAAGTATTTCTTTTGGCGTCATATAAATTACCTCCAGACCTGTAAATAATCCTTTTCCATAGCATAACATCAAAATCCTATCAAGCTCAAAATTTATTGGCACGCTCGATGCCATGTTCCTCGACTACGAAGCGGCCAAAGATTATGCGACCCGCTTCAGGCTGGTCACGGCGGCGAATATCCCTTCTTTCGGAGCGCCAGAATGATGTTGGTCTGGCCGGATTTTCACATGGCGGGAACCACGTTGTGTCTCAAAATCTCTGATGCTCGATGAGTTTTTCTAATCAGAATTGGTTAATTGGTTGTAACACTGGCAGAGCATTACGCTGACTTGACGGGACGGCGCTTCCCTACCCTCATGGCCGCCTCCCAGGAATCGACCCAGGTGCTTATCGTGGACATAATCCTTTACTCATAAATTTATCTTATTCCATTATTGTACCTGTCACGCAAAACTTGCAGAAAAGCCATAAACGCAGGAGAATCCTGTCGGCGGTGAGGATAATAAATATGGTAGCCGTCAAAATATGGACACCACTCGGTCAGAACAGCAATCAGCTTGCCGCTTTTGATATATCCATCTGCAACATACTCGGGAATATAGGCAATCCCCAGCCCGTCTAATGCTGCATCGAGCTGATGAATCGTGCTGTTCGCAATATATTGCCCTTTGACTTTCAGACTGAATTTCTGAGCATCTTTCTCGAATTCCCAGGCGTACAATCCACTCGTATCAGAATAGCGGACGTTAATGCAGTTGTGGTTCAAAAGATCCTGCGGCTTCCTGGGCTTAGCATAACGCTTAAAATAATCTGGTGCAGCAACAACAAGCTGGCGCCAGTTCTGGCTTATTTTTGCGGCAATCATATCATTATTCAGAACATCGCCCGGACGAATCCCGGCATCAAAACGCTGATCAACAATATCTGTAAATCCATAGTCAATGCCGATTTCAATCTGAATATCTGGGTAGCGACTCAGAAAGTCCGGTAATACAGGACGGATCAAATACTGGATAACATCATCTGCCGCCGTGAGGCGTATGACGCCAGTGGGTTTTTCCCTAAGCTCACTCAACCGACTAATAGCATCATCAACCTGTTCCATTAACGGGCCAACTTCGTTAATGAGCCTTTCACCTGCTTCCGTAGTGGAGATACTGCGGGTGGTTCTGGCCAGCAGGCGGATCCCAAGCCTTTCCTCAAGAGATTTCACCGTGTGGCTGATGGCTGAGGGTGTCACACCTATTTCAGCTGCGGCTTTGGTAAAGCTTTTCAGCCTGGCCACTGTTAAAAAAACCTTTAATTCATCCACACGATTCCTCCTCCTCGGTCCCTACTGGAGACGTCAGCGTACCAGCCTGTCATTAATTATCAAATAAATTTCACAAGTAAGTGAAATTTATGTTGATTAATAAATAAAATTCAAAATGGTACTTTATATTCCACGACGTGAATATGTCCTCGTTGTAGTGACGGCTTTTAATTCTGAAAATGAGGTAATCATTATGCAAGATTTTATCTATCATAATCCGGTAAAAATTCTTTTTGGTCGCGATCAAATTTCTGCGTTAGCACAAGAAGTCCCGCAGGGTAAAAAGGTCATGATTGTCTATGGCGGGGGCAGCGTTATAAAACACGGTATATTGAAACGCGTAAAAGAGTCCCTGACAAACACCCTGGTTTATGAGTTTGGCGGTGTAGAAGCAAACCCACATTATGAAACCCTGATGAAAGCCGTTGAGATTGTCAGAGCAGAAAAAATTGATTTTCTTCTGGCCGTGGGCGGCGGTTCAGTGATCGACGGGACTAAATTTATTGCCGCCGCAGCCCTCTACGAAAATGATCCATGGGAGATCGTCAAGAGTTATGGCGGCGTGGTGAAACAAGCTCTCCCTTTTGGATGCGTGCTGACCCTGGCGGCCACGGGTTCAGAGATGAATAACACGGCGGTGATTAATCGGGTGACCACCCAGGATAAACTCTTTTTCACCTCCCCTTACGTTATGCCGAAATTTTCAGTGCTCGAACCGGAAATGACTTACACGCTGCCTGAACAACAAACCGCAAACGGGGTTGTTGATGCCTTTGTCCACGTTCTTGAGCAATACATCACTTACCCGGTTAACGCTAAGGTGCAGGATCGCCTGGCGGAAGGACTGCTGAGCACGCTGAAAGAAGAAGGACCAGTAGCCCTTAAAAATCCCCAAAACTACGACGCCAGAGCTAACATCATGTGGGCTGCGACGATGGCCCTGAATGGAATGTTGAGCGCAGGTGTCCCAACTGACTGGGCCTCTCACATGATTGGCCAGGAAATTACTGCATTATACGGAATCGACCACGCCCGTACCCTCGCTATCGTTATGCCTGCACTATGGCGCTTGTGCAAAAAGGAAAAAGCAGAAAAGCTGGCTCAGTACGGTGCGCGTGTCTGGAATATTCCTGAGTCTGATAGCGAAAAAATGGCCGATGAGGCTATCAATGCCACCGTGGAATTTTTTGAACTGATGGGCGTTAAAACCCGACTTTCTGATTATGGTCTGGGCGCGGAAGATATTTCAGCCGTTATCGGCAAGTTAAAAGAACATGGGCATATCGCATTAGGTGAACATGGAAAAATTACTGCTGAAGTGGCGGAAACAATACTGAATATGGCACTTTAATTGCCTAACAACCTACTCCATTAGGCGCTAAGCCTGCGCACCTGGCAGGCTTAATTAATCATTAACGGTATTGCAGAATGCAGAAAATGAAAGACACATTTCCCTATATGCCATTAATGGCTTTTGCGATGACCGGATTTATTTGCATCATGACGGAAACTATTCCAGCAGGATTATTGCCAGAAATCAGTAAGGGAATGAATATTTCGCTGGCTAGCGCAGGCCAGTGGGTCACCGTCTACGCCCTCGGGTCATTATTTGCCGCTATTCCGTTAACTATCGTTACCCGGTCGTGGAATCGGAAATATGTCTTATTAATGACCGTAGCGGGATGCTTCATTTTTAATACCATTACCGCACTTTCATCAAATGTTTACCTGACCCTGTTAGCGCGTTTGGGGGCCGGGGCGGCTGCGGGACTGGCGTGGAGCCTGCTGGCGGGGTTTTCACGCCGAATTGTTGACCCGCTTCATCAGGGTCGGGCTATGGCGATAGCCATGGCTGGGACACCGCTGGCGCTCTCACTAGGCGTTCCGCTGGGAACCTGGCTTGGGCATTATCTTGGCTGGCGCCTGACGTTCGGTATTATGTCAGTACTTTCGCTGTTACTAATGATATGGATCCGTATCAGCGTTCCGGACTCTGCGGGGCAGCAAAAACATCAAAAAATACCGTTCAGGAAAGTACTGGCGACCCCCGGGGTCAGGCCGGTCCTCGCGGTCGTACTGACCTGGATGCTTGCACACAATATCCTTTACACCTATATCGCACCGTTTTCGTCATTATCAGGTATGGGGGCCCATGTTGACGGTATTTTATTAATTTTTGGCCTGTCCGCTCTCGCGGGTCTTATCTTTACCGGAAAAATAATTGATAGCCAGTTACGTAAAATGGTACTGGCATCGCTGGCTATATTTTCTATCGTCTCATTATTCCTGGGGCTGTTCTCTTATACACCCGCCATTCTTATTGTAGGTAGCGCTGTATGGGGTGTGACATTTGGTGGTGCTGCAACGCTGTTGAATACCGCACTTGCCGATGCGGCGGAAGATGGTGCTGATGTAGCGATCTCCATGACGGTGGTGAGCTGGAATGCGGCGATTGCCCTGGGGGGGATTACCGGAGGAATTATCCTTCAGGGACCCGGCGTCAATGGTTTGCCTTGGGTCATTCTGATACTGGCCCTGGTCAGTTTTCTGATTGTAAAAATCAACAGTGAATATGCATTCCCACACCCCATTCGGGACGAAGCCGAATGATCGCATCAGCTACAAGGAGAATTAGTCATATCGCTTATCAGGATAAGCTATTCAGCTATCTTCAAAAGGTCACAGGAATCAAAATCCTATAATCAGCCGTTCAGATTTCTAATCATAAAACAATGGAGAATATATATGCGTTTTTACATCAAGGTTGCGGTCATTCTTTTTATGGCCACCCGGGTTATACCCGTCATGGCCAATGGCAATAATGTCCAGCCGGTTTGTACAGAGAAAGGTGCCTTATCAGGGAAAGACAGCAACCAGTCCGCCCTGATTGGCGCGTGGAAAATGGTCAAATTTGAAACCGGGACTGGTGAAGAATTGAAAGAGATACCTTACACCGGACAACTTATTATCACCGATGCCGGAACCTTGTCTGCGCAAGCAAGCAATCCGGACAAAACAGTACCTGACTCCGCCTATACGGTAAACGGTTATGAAGCACTTTATGGTGATATTAAAATTGACGATGTTGCCGGGCGTTTCATCTTAACGGTGAATTCTGCACTTGCCAGTGGATTAATTGGTCAAAAAATGGAGCGCGCTTTTCATTTAACAGGAAATAAACTTGAACTGTCGCCTGTCGATAAAGGTGAAGGCTGGCGTGTGACCTACGAGCGCTACAGATAGTATAATGGCATAACGGTGCGCCGGTTTGTGCCGCGCTGACCCGGCTGGCTTCCCTGCTCTACCTACGAACGCCTCTCGGAAATCGTTCAGGGAGCAATCGCAGATGTAAGAAACCGCCACGCCATGATGGTAACGTTCACCGTCCTGTGTAAAACCCAGTCATTGCCTCTGGCCATGACTGTGTAGTAAATTTGGCTGTTGATTAGGTGCAGAGCAATGATAGAGCGTTTTCTGCGACACGATAATTTTACGCACTATGAAGGTTAAATTTTGAAAGCAACAAATTTTTCGGAACTAATAAAGATAGCCGCTCTGCAGCTTTTTAGAGAAAAAGGATTCAACAATGTCTCCACCCGCGATCTTACACAAAAGCTTAATATTTCAAGGAGCCACATCTATCATTATTATAGTAACTGGGAAGCATTAAAAAAATCGGCCATAAAATATATGTTTGATAATGACATCGAGGAATGTCATGCAACGTTTAATGCCTCGGAAAGTATGAGCCCAACTGACAGGGTCAGGCTGTATATCAAAACGCTGTTACCTGATGCGCCATCAGCGCACTGGCTGCTCTACCTTGAACTCTGGCCGATGGCCGCGCGCGACGGTGATTATGCTAATTTGGTCCATAATCAATCACTCCAATGGATCAATATACTCGAAGAAATCATCGACTCCGGAATTAATGAGGGCGAGTTTTCCTCGATAAACGCTTCGGTATCCGCCAGACAAATAAATGCATTAATAGATGGATACTCGAGTATGCTGATCCTCGATTATTCAAAAGAAAAAAGAACCGCTTTTCTTAATGAAATATATGAGATTTCTTTTAAAATCCTTGGTAAATCCTTCTGAAGCGCATGAAAAACCCGCAGTAGAAATTAGCGCTTGTTTATGCCCAGATAGCTTAAAATGCGTTTCATTTTACTTTCCGCGGTGGTGTTACCCGCAACTCGGGCATCTATCCATGTTTCATCGGCTTCAGGGTGAGGGCCTGATAATATGACATGCCCTTCCCCATATTTATATCTGGCGATAGCGACATCCCCATTGTCGTAATACGCTATCGCCTGGAACCCAGCATTTGAGGTTGTGTTATTCAGATAGGGGCCATCCTGATAGTAAAAAGGTTCCTGTTTATTATTCCATTTCACTTGCAAGGTGTAATCCCCCTCATCATAGGCGCGTGAACCAGGTCTTCCCACTTCTGACTCAAGGGGAGCATCAATGAGCCCAATCCAGTCTTTATCGGCAAGATACGCCCCCATGCAAATGCCAATAAAATCTTTGCCGCTTTTCACAAATTGACGGATAGCCTCAGCGCCATCATCACCAATGACGTCATAAGAACCGGCTATATCCTGACCGCCGCCGGGTTGAATGTAGATATCGAATTTTTTAAGCGTTTGCTCATTCACTTTCAGCGTTTCTTTTTCACCCACATAAGCGATGTTCAGCGGCAGGCCAGTACCGACGAGCGATTTCACCACCATTTCTGAACACCCCGCGCACCCGGCATCTCCCCTATAAATAGCGATACGATAAGTTTTTGATGGTGAGGCATTTGCTGAGGTTGGTGCGGAAAAAATAGAGAAAGTAAAAGCCAGAGCAAGGGTAATCATATTTGCTCTCTTCAACTGAGTTTCCTGGAAAAAAAGTGGCATTACGCTATTCCCCTTGTTATAGAGTGTTTTGTAAATCATTAAGAACCATTTTTACCATTCTAAATACATGACATAAAATTAGAGCACTCGCTCAAATTTAACTTTGGCGTTGATTTTGTCAAGCGTTTTTAAGCTCAGCAAAAAAAAGTTAATACGTAAAAATGTGTAACTCTGACAAAGTTGTATAAATTTTTTAGTGAGATGCAGGCGACATACGAAAGGATAAAAAAGCAGAAACAGCAGTAACCTTGAAATCATCAACTAAGGTATAAGGGCTAATTAACAGGCGATGTCCTGAAAGCCATACTTAACTGAACAAGACATTTTGTTTTTCGTAGTATGTCCGTGAGAGTATGCTTCGGCGCGCACGAGGCAGATGAGAAACGGCGATGGCCCGAATCGTATAGAGACGCAAACCTGAATATTCCGGACACCGCGCTTCAGGACATCTCCCTGGACGCAGATATCTGGCAGTATCCGGACGGTACTATCGAACGCCGGGCCAACGGTACTACCCTGCCCTTTATGACTGACGACCTGCTATCTCACCCACGCACTTCTCCCTGAAATTTAGCATCGTCGCGGTTAATGTCGAAAATTTGCCACCTGACGTGGTTGGCATCGAGGGTGAAAACTACCGTTGCGAGGGTGTTCTCCTCATCCGGATCGTCGGCAGCCAGCCGGTAAATTGGCAGTTCTGCGTCATGGGTATCTGAGAGAATGGTTTTTGCCGCCGCGGCGTCAAACGGAGGTTGCGTTTCCCGCCACTGCACGAGGCGTAACTGCCGCGACGCTGAACTGTCGGTAACGATCTGCTCAACGCCAGCCAGTGCCGCATGCACCAGATGGTTGGCATGCCCGGTTACCGTCGTCAGGGGTAGAACGGAACAGCCTTGACCGGTGGCCTCAACGCTGAACAGCCGCGCATCGCCCAGCTGCCCGAGCGTATGGTGAAACGCCCCGGATCGCGGCTGGCCGGTAAGTATAGTGATGGCCTCGTCGAGGGTGTTCGCATTCAGCGAGGCGCGAGCCAGGATCTGACGCGGTAATCCCTGCGGACGATGCACTGCACGGATGTTATTCACCGTGTTAACGATACCTTTTTCATTTACCGCAAAGGTGTGGCCGCAAATCGACCCCGGATAGGCAAAACTCGTAAAGCTCAGTCCGCGACTCGGGGTAATGGTAGCCAGCAAGCATTCATCCCGTAACTGAGGAAAACCGTCTTCATTGTGCGCGATAATCCGCTCGCCAGCGGCGTTTACCCCGGCCACCGTCGTACAGCCATCCGACGTTGAGCGCACCAGATCGCCACGGCAGTTCCAGGCAAAGACCTGATCAACAGTAGCCTCCAGCCCCTGCGCCAACCCCTCCAGCTCCTGCCAGATGAGCGGATAATGCCGCTGCACCTCGGTGCGCATTAACCGGGTCTCAGGGGATGCCTGCAGGGTCATCACCGTTTGCCACAATGACGTGAGCATCAGTTTCTGATGCCATGCTTCACGGCCAAGCTCGCCAAGGCGCAGGCCAATCTCAAACGGGGAACCACTGATGTCGATTTTCTTCATGTGATGGATTCACTTATGTTCAGGAAACGTGCTGTAAAAATTCTTTCAGGCGCGGATTGCTACTGGCATTCAGCAGGATATCAGGTGGGCCATCTTCAGCAATGGTTCCACCATCGATAAAAATCAATCGAGAGGCCACATCGCGTGCAAAGCCAATCTCGTGCGTCACTATAATCATGGTCATCCCTTCATCCGCCAGTGAACGCATCACTTTTAATACTTCATGGCGCAACTCCGGATCGAGCGCAGAGGTTGGCTCATCAAACAGCATCATTTTCGGTTTCACCGCCAGCGCGCGGGCGATAGCCACGCGCTGCTGCTGGCCGCCTGAAAGCTCCGACGGATAGTGCTCGGCCCGTTCGCCCAGGCCGACACGTTCCAGCAGCGCCAGCGCCTGTTCACGGGCTGCCGCTTGACTCATTTTGCGTACGCGGATAGGCCCAAACATCACATTTTCCAGCGCCGTCAGATGCGGAAACAGATGAAACTGCTGGAATACCATCCCCGCTTCGCGGCGGATTTCGCACTCGTTGACGTGAGGATCGGTCAGGTGCATTCCGGCAACCAGCAAGGTGCCGGAGGAGATCTCTTCCAGCTTGTTGATACAACGCAGCAGCGTCGATTTACCTGAACCTGAAGGACCGATAATCACGACCACTTCACCGGCATCAATTTTCAGATTGATATCGTGCAGCACCTGGGTGGTACCGAAATGTTTAGCGACCGCGCTAAATTCAACCATGCTCATAAAATATGGATCCTTTTCTCCAGTTGCTTCAGCAGAAAGCTCAGGCACAGGGTGACGGCAAGATAAATCAGGGCTACCGCTGTCCAGACCTCAAGGGCACGGAAGTTCCCGGCGATGATCTCCTGCCCCTGCCGCGTTAATTCCGCGACACCGATAACAATGAACAGCGAGGTGTCTTTAATGCTGATAATCCACTGGTTGCCCAACGCCGGGATCATGCGGCGCAGGGCCAGCGGCATAATCACATGCCATAGCGTTGCGCGCTGCGATAATCCCATCGCCAGACTGGCTTCTTTAAATCCTCTATTGATGGACAAAATTGCGCCGCGCGTAATTTCCGCAATATACGCGCCGGAGTTAATAATAATGGTGACCATCGCGGCCGTGATAGGGTCGATACGAACAGGCAGAATCATTGGCAAGGCAAAATAGATAAACATCACCTGTACCATAATTGGCGTACCGCGAATCAATTCGACAAAAATTAATGATAACGTTTTCGCAATACCGCCTCCCAGTGCACGACAGATTCCTGCCAGCAGACCGATGATAAAGCCGCCCGCCAAACCGACCATAGAGATCAATATTGTCAGCTGCAGCCCCTGTAATAATAACGGCAGGGATTCCCATATATATTTCGTTTCGAAATTCATAATGCAGTCTATTACTCTCGGTTCTGGCCGGGGTTACCCGGCCCGGCGGGGATTATTTAGGTTGCTTGTTAAACCATTTGAAATAAATCTTGTCGTAGGTGCCATCCGCGCGTAATGCCTTTAACGCGGCATCGACCTTCGGCGTCAGGCTGCTGTTTTTCTGCAGGGCAAAACCGTATTTCTGCGGCAGAATGCTGTCCGTTTCCCCGGTCGATTTTACCTTACCGCCACCTGCGGTTTTCACGTAGTAGAGCACGTTCGGGGAGTCGTGAACGACCGCGTCCAGATTGCCTGCCTGCAGGTCGAGATAGGCGTTATCAATATTGGGGAATTCGACATAGTTGGCTTTATATTTGGATTTCATAAAACTGGCCGCGGCGGTGCCCTGCTTCAGCCCCACTTTTTTACCGGCCAGTTCGCTGAATTTGGTGATGGAATTATCACCACTTTTCACCGCCATTAAGAGATCCGCATCGTAGTAACCCTCGCTGAAATCAACGACCTGTTTGCGGGCATCGGTAATGGTGATCCCGGCCATTGCCACATCTAAATTACGCGATTGCAGCCCAGGAATTAAACCGCCAAAATCCATAGGGCGTAATTCGTAGCTGACATTCATTTTCTTCGCAATGGCTTCCCATAAATCGATATCAAAACCAACATATTTATTGCCTTGTTTAAATTCAAAGGGAACGAAGGCAGTATCCACACCGACTAATAATTTATCTTGTGCCATGACGGCAAAACTCGCCGAACAGGCAACCAGTGCCAGGGTAATCTTTAATTTTTTCAATAATGCAGACATAATAATCCTCAGCGTAATTAAGACAGCAGACAGGAGTTTTCACGCAATACCCTAAAACTGATATTGGCGTTGAGAATAAAAACAGTATCCCTACATTCGCACGCGATATAAAAATGAAGGCGTGCGAATTATTTATGCGGGAAGAATAAAATCCCTGGTGTCGGGTACTGGCGTCTGCGCGCCGTTCATAATCATTGAAAGAAAGCTGTAATAACCGTTGATGCCAATCAGATCGACAACGCCCTTTTCCCCCCAGAGATCGATTGCCTGTTGCCAGATATCATCGCTGACTTTTTTATGCTGATGCAGCTGCTGGCAAAAATGGTAAACCACCCATTCATCAGCCGCCAGCGTCTCTGGTTGACGCCGTTCATTGATTGCCTGCACCGCCTGCGCCGGGATCCCTTTTTCCCTGGCTATTGGCGCATGAATGGCCCATTCAACCGGCTGCGACCAGTGACGCGCGGTCAGCAGGATGGCCAGTTCCGACAACCGCTGCCCCAGCGCGCTACGGTAGCGCAGATACTCCCCCATTCGCTGCGCATGGGCCATCAGTTCCGGGCTGCGCAACAACGGTTCAAACGGCGGCAGCAGCGCGCCGCGCGGCCCGTTGATAATCTCCTCCGCAAGCTGGCGTTGTTCATCGCTCCACTGCTGTTCTGACAGCGCAGGTAAACGGTTCATGGCTGACGTCTCATCAGTTTATGCGTCTCTTCGCTGATGACCTTGTGCAGGGTATCCACCACGAAATCGAGTTCTGACCGGCTGACAATAAACGGCGGCGCAATCAGAATATGATCGCCCCGCTGGCCATCAATGGTTCCGCCCATCGGATAGACCAGCAGCCCGTGCGCCATGCACTGCGCTTTGATAGCCGCATGCAGCTTCAGCAGCGGATCGAATGCCGTTTTGCGCTCTTTATCGCATACCAGCTCCACGCCGGCGAACAAACCGCGACCGCGCGTATCACCGACATACGGTAATCCGCCGAGCACATCATGCAGCGCCTGCTGCAAATACGCGCCCTGCTGCTGCACCTGCTCGAGCAAACGATCTCGCTCGATAACCTGCTGCACGGCCAGCGCAGCCGCTGCGGCGGTCGGGTGGCAGATGTAGGTGTGACCATGCTGGAACATTCCGCTACCGGCCTGCAGCGCGGCGACGATTTGCTCACTGGCCAGCACTGCGCCAATGGGCTGATAACCCCCGCCTAAACCTTTTGCGATGGTCACGATGTCAGGGACAACGCCATCCTGTTCAAAGGCGTGCAACGTGCCGGTACGGCCCATGCCGCACATCACCTCATCGGCGATATACAGAATGCCGTATTTATCACACAGCCGACGAACGCCTTGCAGATAACCCGGCGTAGGCGGCATTGCGCCGGTGGTTGCGCCAACCACCGTTTCGGCGATAAAACCGATAATTTTTTCTGGCCCGGCGTCCAGAATTGCCGCTTCGAGTTCGCCAAGTAAGCGCTCGGTATATTGCTGCTGGCTTTCACCCGCCTCACGGTCACGGTACTCATTACAGGCCGACACGCGCACCACATCCATCAGCAGCGGCGCGAACTGGCGGCGGCGCCACTCGTTACCGCCAACGGCCAGCGCACCCAGCGTATTGCCGTGGTAGCTTTGTTTACGGGCAATAAATAGCGTGCGATCCGGCTGCCCGATCTCCACAAAATACTGGCGCGCCAGCTTCAGCGCCGTTTCAACCGCTTCCGATCCGCCGGAGACGAAATAGGCATAGTTCAGGGAACCGGGCGCGGTGCGGACAAGCTGCTCTGCCAGTTGTTCCACCGTATCGCTAGTGAAAAAACTGGTGTGGGCATAGGCCAACCGATCGATCTGCCGGTGCATCGCCGCCAGCACATCCGGATGGGCGTGACCCAGACAAGAAACCGCCGCCCCGCCGCAGGCGTCCAGATAGCGTTGACCACTGGCATCGGTGATGTAAGCGCCCTGGGCACTGACTGCCACTGCCGGGGTGGTACGGAGGCTGCGGTGAATGATTTGACTCATGCTTTTATCCTGCTTAAGAAATCGCTTTCGCGTAAGTTGAAAGCATCTTGCAGGATCCATTTGAATCTCGTCAATTCAATAATGATTCAAATGTATTTAATTTTCTTATGATAAAAGCAAATGAATCATTTATCAGGACTTATCGGGCATCACATACGCCCCGGAGCGTTGCAGATAACGTTCTGCGCTCTCAATTTTATTCACCGCCTCCCTACCGTGGCGGGCAACCAGCATCGCCAGCAAACACTCGGCGACGCCCATACCGGACACTATCGAAGGGAAAAAAGAGGGGCTGCTGAGGGAGAAAAGCAACGTGCAGTCCGCCGCTTGCGCCAGCGGCGAAACCGGAGAGTCGGTGATGGCGATAATCCGTGCCCCGGCCTGCCTGGCAGCATTGAGAACGTCGAGAGATTCGCGGGAATAGGGAGAAAAGCTGGTCAATAGCAGGCAGTCTTCCGCGTTGATCTCACGGGTGAAGACTTCGATATTACTGGCCAGCCCGTCAATCAGCGACACCTGGCGATTGAACAATCGATAGACATAAAACAACGACCAGGCGATAGGAAAGCTGGCGCGGAAGCCGCAAATATAGACCTGCTTCGCTTCATCCAGCAACGTAACCGCTTGCTGCATAGCGTGTTGATTCTCTGCCTGAGTGAATGCCAGATTGGCCTGATGCGCGAGGAACACCTCTTCGTACAGCGCGGGCTGCGTCCCTTTGGCGATCAATTTTTCAGCCTTAGATACATATGTATCATTTCCTAAGCCGAGATCGTCGATAAATGCGCTTTTCAGCTCCCGCCAACCGTTATAGCCCAGACGCTGCGCCAGGCGTAGCAGCGTGGCAGGCTTAACGCCGGCTTCCGCGGCGAAGGCGCGCATTGATTGCACCACCAGTTGGTTGGCATTTTGCAGGGAAAATTCCGCCGCGCGCTGGAGTTCGGGCGACAGCAGGCTGAATTGGCTCACAATATTTTCACGAAGATTCATGGCGTATCGTTATCATCCGTAAGAGTGGCTGCGGCGAAACCGGGCCGCAGAAAGGGATATATATAACCATAATTCGCCGTAATTGCATTATGGCAGAGACGGAGGCTCATCCCTGCGCCACGGAGTATCGCCCCAGGCGATTGATCCGAAGCCTCTTTATTCGGCGCCTGAAACCGCGGGATTCGCAGGAGCGACCCTATACCCAACTCTTTGATGGCATTGGCAAAAAACATTGTCGCCGCTATCGCAAAAGAGAAATTATTCGCTTTATTTATAAATTGGCTTGCTAAATAATTAGTCAGGTTTTATTACGCAGTAGAGGAATTAAGATGCGTTTCAGTACCATGCCCGACAGTGAAATTATTTCTGAACTGTGCCGAAGAATTAAAGAAACGCGTATACAGCTGGGCCTGTCACAGATTGAGCTGGCCGAACGCGCTCAGGTCGGCGCGGCAACCATTAAACGCGTTGAATTAGGCGAATCCGTTACCCTCAGTACGCTGATTGGTATTTTGCGCGGTCTCGATCGGCTGCATCAGCTGGAGTCGATTTTATTTGACTCGCACATGCGTACATTTAAGGCGCAGCTCAATGCCGAAACCCCTTCCCGTATCCGTATTCGGAAAAAAACGCATCAGCCAAAAGAGAAATTGCCCGCCGCTGCCCAGACCAACGAGGCTGACGCCACGATTAACGAATGGTACACCTCATCGGCTTCTAACAGCGTGGTGTGGTCTTTTACGCCGTCCGACGGCGAGAAAAAATAACAGGCTTCAGGCGATTTTAAAGTCCAGGGAAGAGAAAACCGCCTGCGGCTCAGGCAGGCGGTTTTTAGGGGGCTCAGGATTCACACACCGCGACTTTAATCGCCAGACCGCCCCGGGCGGTTTCACGGTACTTGGCGTTCATATCTTTGCCCGTCTCAAACATCGTTTCGATAACTTTATCCAGTGAGACTTTCGGATCGCTGGTACGGTACATCGCCATACTGGCCGAGTTTATCGCCTTCACTGCCGCAATCGCGTTACGCTCGATGCACGGCACCTGCACCTGGCCGGCCACCGGATCGCAGGTCAGGCCGAGGTTATGCTCCATGCCGATCTCCGCGGCGATGCACACCTTCTCCGGACTGCCACCCAGCAGCTCGGCCAGTCCGGCTGACGCCATCGAGCAGGCCACGCCCACTTCACCCTGACAACCGACCTCTGCCCCGGAAATGGAGGCATTCATCTTGTACAGAATGCCTATTGCGCCCGCCGTCAGGAAATAGCGCATATAGATTTCCGGCGTCACCTCTTTGATAAAACGATCGTAATAGGCCAGTACCGCCGGGACAATGCCGCAGGCGCCGTTGGTCGGCGCGGTTACCACTCGCCCGCCCGACGCGTTCTCTTCCCCCGCCGCCATGGCGAACATATTGACCCAATCCATCGCGCTCAGTGGCGTAATCGACTGGCTCTGCGGTGCCAGCACGCGGTGCAGCGCAGAAGCCCGGCGCGGCACTTTCAGCGGCCCCGGTAAAATACCTTCCGTATTCATCCCCCGGTTAATGGCGTTTCTCATGGTCTCCCAGATTTTCGCCATATTTTGCTCAACGGTCTCCCGGCCGTGGCGGGCGATCTCGTTTTTCATCATCACGGCGGAAATCGACAGGCAGTTGTTCTGACAGTGCGCCAGCAGGTTGCGGGCAGAATAGAACGGGAACGGAATATCAACCTCCGCCTCCAGGTTCTTACCAAAGTTTTCCTCCGTGACGATAAAACCGCCGCCGATGGAATAGTAAGTCTGGAAGTGGACGATTTTGCCATCGCAAAACGCCGTAATGCTCATCCCGTTTTCGTGCAGCGGCAGAAACTCATTGTGAAAGCGCATGCATTCCGCCACCGGGAACTGTATCTCGCGCTGGCCTTCTTCAATAAACAGACGATGCATGGTGTTGACATCGCGAATAATGCCCGGAATGGCGTCGATATCAACGGTATCCGGTAGATACCCTGACAGACCAAGAATAATGGCGATATCGGTATGGTGACCTTTACCCGTCAATGAGAGGGAACCATACACATCCACCACCAGCCGAGTCACTTTATGCAGCAGGCCTTTTTCCTGCAGGGTATCAACAAACTGTTTTCCCGCTTTCATCGGCCCAACGGTATGCGAGCTGGACGGCCCGATGCTGATTTTGAAAATATCGAAAACGCTAATCATATGGCACCCACGCGGTTACATAGCAAAACGGATGCGCCGCCGGTGACAGGCGGCGCTGAAAACTTAGCTGAACAGAGAGAAGAAAATAGCGGAGATGGCGATCAGTCCCATCACCACCACAAACGCGTTACTGATGTGGCCGCTGTACTTGCGCATGGCCGGTACTTTGTTGATGGCATACATTGGCATCAGGAACAGAATCATCGCGATGACCGGGCCGCCCAGCGTTTCAATCATCCCCAGGATGCTGGGGTTCAGGGTGGCAACAATCCAGGTGGTCACCAGCATGAACAGCGCGGTGATCTTGTTCAGTTTGTTGATTTCGATCGATTTGCCTTTTCCGCGCAGTGACTTAATCACCATGCCGTTGAAGCCTTCACGCGCGCCGAGGTAGTGGCCGAGGAAGGATTTAGTAATCGCAATCATCGCGATGATCGGCGCCATCCAGGCTATCACCGGCGCGTTAAAGTGGTTCGCCAGATATGAGAGGATGGAGATGTTCTGCGCTTTCGCTTCCGCCAGGTTTTCCGGGGAGAGGCTCAGTACGCAGCTGAACACAAAGAACATCACCGTCAGCACCATCATGATGTGGGCGAAGCCCAGAATACGGGAGCATTTGCGCTCGGCGTCCTGGCCATATTCTTCACGTTTAGCCACCGCAAATGAGGAGATAATCGGCGAATGGTTGAAGGAGAAGACCATGACCGGGATGGCCAGCCACAGGGTCATCCACAGACCATTTCCCGTTGCCGAAGCGCTGCTCAGCGACAACGTATCCAGTACCGCGCCGTTCCATTGCGGGATCAAATACAGCGCCAATATCATCAACGCGAACACGAACGGAAACACCAGCACGCTCATGGCCTTAACAATCATTTTTTCGCCAAAACGGACAATCCCCATCATGCCGACAATTAAAATCAGCGACAAAATAGCGCGCGGCGGAGACACCAGACCAAGCTGGTGAGTAATAAAGCTGTCGACGGTGTTGGTAATAGCAACGCTATAAACCAGCAGAATCGGATAAATAGCGAAGAAATAAAGCAGCGTGATAAGCTTACCTGCACCGGTGCCGAAATGTTCTTCCACCACTTCGGTAATATCTTCTCCCGGATTTTTGCCCGACAGGACAAAACGGGTTAAACCGCGGTGGGCAAAAAAGGTCATCGGGAAGGCAAGAATGGCCATGATGATTAACGGAATTAAACCGCCGACCCCGGCGTTAATTGGCAGGAAAAGCACCCCTGCACCAATTGCGGTACCGTACAGGCCCAGCATCCACACGGTATCACTTTTTCTCCAGCCGCTGCTCTCGCGAGCAACGAGGGTATTTTGAACGGTTTCCATAATATGGCCTCAGTAATATAGAGTAGGGTCAAATTAATTTGACTCTGATTCAGGTAATAAAAACGCTGTGTTTGTTTGGCTATTTTATAAAATGCAACTATGCTGATTCACTAACAGCGATCACATAACCTGATTTATAGTGGCACCTTTTAACGCATCAAAATTAGTACTGAAATCTTATTATTTTTTAAAGTATCATTTTTAATACGTTATTATTTGTATGGGTGTACTTAACGTGCTGGATATTTATATAATTCACGTGCAGAGATAACAACCACTATTTGTCATACGATTAATAAAACGCAAAAAATCAGGGGCAAGGAAATAGACACCCTCCCCCTCAATTTTCGCTAAAAGCCCTTGTAGTGCTCTTTACTCAGGCCATATTTCTTCATTCTGAGATAGAGTTTTTTACGCGGAATAAGCAGATACTCCGCCACTTCATTAATGCGCCCCTGATGGAGATTCAGCGCTTCGGTGATGATCTGCCGCTCTACGTCCTCAACCCGTCGATCGAGCGGCGTCGGCTCGCCGACATGCATCAGCGGATTCACCGTATCCGCGAGCGGTAATACCCCCACCGCATACAGTTCGGCAGCGTTCGCCAGTTCGCGGACGTTGTTCGGCCACGCCCGACGTATCATCCCTTTTAACAGATGGCTATCCACCTCCGGGACGGGATGATTCAGTCGCTGACAGGTTTTTTGCAAATAGTGGTGGAACAGCGGCTCGATATCATCAGGCCGCCTTGACAGCGGCAGGCAGGCAATTTGCGTCATCGCGAAGCAGTAATAGAGCTCCGCCACGATCTGGCTACTGCCCGCCAGCGCCACTAGCGACGCGCTGCCGATACCAATCAGGCGAAAAGGCCGCTTCTCATGGCTCTGCGCCTGTACCAGCAGATGTTGTTGCTCATGAGTCAGGTGCTCCGGGTGGCTTAATACCAGCGTTCCGCCCTGCGCCTGCGCGATCGCGTCATTCAGCTTATGGGCGTTGGCCGCAGTCAGTTCGCAGTAGACAAAAGGGCCTTCGGCGTTACGCCCCAGCTGGTGCAGGTAACGTGCGCCGGTCATACGCCCGGTTCCCGCTTCGCCGTAAAGCCAGACCGCAATATCCGTCTCTGCCAGCTGCTGTAAACGCTGGCGATACTGTTCCGTCCATTCGCTGCGCCCGATCAGCTCAACCCGTAATTTTTGCTGGCCGTACTGGCGACGCGCGATCACCGCTTGCCGCTGGCGCAACGCGGCGTCCACCAGCGAGAGCAGCTTACCCGGATCGACCGGCTTTTGCAGAAAATCCCAGGCCCCCTTTTTCACCGCATCCACCGCCATCGGTACGTCGCCATGACCGGTGATAAGCAGAATCGGCAGTTGCTCGTCATCCTGATGAAACAGCGTCATCAAATCGATGCCGGAGCAGCCGGGCATGCAGACATCGCTCAGCACAATGCCGGGCCAGTCCTTCTGCACCCACGCCCGCGCATCAAAGGGGTTATCGCAGGCGTGGACGTGATAACCCGCTTGCTCAAGCAGCTGCGTATAGGCATCCAGCACGTCGCGATCATCATCAATCAGCAGAATCGAACACTCATTACTCAACATCATTTACATCCGTTAAATTAAATTGCAGCACCACGCAGGCATTGCGCGTTAACGTCGACGCCAGGCGCAGCGTCCCTTCCATTTGCGTCATCAGCGAAACAGAAATCGACAGCCCAATCCCCAGCCCCACATCTTTGCTGGTGGTGAACGGCTTCAGCAGTGACGGTAGCAAGGCCGCAGGCCAGCCGGGACCGTTATCGGCAATCAACACGCACAGGGTGTCGCCGTGGATTTGCCAGCTCACCGTTATTTTCGCCGCGTTCGGACAGGCGTCGAGCGCATTCGACAGTACGTTGACCAGCACCTGATGAACCCGCACTTCATCGCCGCGGATCCAGACGGTTTCATCCGGTATCTCCAGCGTCCCCTGCTGCGGCTTATGGCGCATCGCCAGCAGTTCCCACGCCACCGTAAACGTCTGACGCAAATCAACCGGATGCAGCGGCGTTTCCAGTTCAGCGCGGCGGGTAAATTGACGCAGCGAGCGGATAATCGCGTCAATGCGGTTAATCAACCCTTCCGCTTTACTTAACGTCGCCCGCGCCTGCGCCGTCTGTCCCTGCTCAATCGCCCGTCCTGCCGTAAACAGATACATCGACAGCGCGTTCAGCGGCTGGTTGATCTCATGCGCCAGGGTGGTCATCGTCTGCCCCACTACCGCCAGTTTAGCGGTCTGGATCAGCTCGTCCTGGGTGGCGCGAAGATCGGCCTCAATCGTTTTTCGCTCGCCAATCTCCTGTTCAAGCTGCTGTTTTTGCGCGTTAAGCTGACCCAGCGTATGGCGAAGCAAACCGGCAATACGCCCCAGCTCATCCCGGCCATAAACCGGAATGGTGGCATCCGTCCGGCCTAAACCAATCTGCACCACCGCCTGGTTCAGCGCGGTAAAGCGCTTCACCAGCCGCGATCGGATGAAATAATGATTCAGCACCCACGCCAGCAGCAGCGCCAGCAGCGTCGCCACCAGAATCAACCCGCCGCTCACGCGGACAATCTGTCCCATACGCTGATTAAACATCTGCATTTGCTGATGACTGCTGCCAAGCTGGGCTTCAAGCAGCGTCCTGAAACGCCCCAGCGTGGCTTCTCTGGCGCGACTGGCGTCCACTAACGCTTTTTGCGCCGTCACGTAGTCGCGCATGGTATCCGGCATCTTATTTTTCACCATGCCGATTTCCAGCAGCTCATCAATCGTTTGTCGCAGCGTGATCGTGCTCGGCCAGTCGTCCAACGCGCGAATATTTTCATCCGACGTTTTCTTCAGGTTTTCGAGATAGCGGATATGCGTCTCCACCAGCATGCCGTCATCATTTCCGGATTTCAGTTCATTAAGCCTGTCGCGCAGGTCGTCAACGATTTGATTCTCAATGCGGGCCAGCGTATAGACCTGCTGCTGTTCGTTCTGGACTTCTCTGGAACGCTTCAGGTACTGCGCCGCGTCGCCCTGGCGGGCTTCTATCTGATCGAGCAGCGTTCCCTGCTGCCAGGTAAAGTCCTGCACCAGTGAATTCAGCTCAGTGGTAAAATCATCGTGCAGCCAGTCGATACGCGCCGAGAGCTCCCCCACCTTTTCGCGTACCAGAAACATGTTGTAGAGCACGCGATCCAGCTCCGAGAGCAGCGCGCGGCTGTCCTGTAAAATCACCGCCAGCTGCTGGCGTTCCGCGGGTGACAAGCCCTGGCTCAGCCGCTCGATTTTATCCAGATGCTGAATAATCTGGTTACGCAGCTGCAGACGCACCGTTGTATTCGGCGCCAGCAGAAATTCATTCAGCTGATCGACTACCAGATTGAGATTGCCTTCAATCAGAAAAGCAGAGTGGATGCGGGGAAAATACTCGTCCAGCGAATAGCGTATCTGCGAGCTTTGCTCATGCCATGAATAGAGGCTGACGCTGCTGACAATCAGCGTCAGCAGCGCGCCCATCAGAAAGGCCCCGCGCAGGCTGCTGCTGATACTGATTTGCCGCAGACGTTGCAGTATGGAACGGGCCATCATTTCAGCTCTTCCAGTTTATTGATCGCCTGCCGCTGGTTGTTGAGAAACCAGAGCTGCCACTCCATCATTTGCTGCTCCGCAAAGCTCTTATTATCGAACTTAGCCAGCCAGGCTTCATCCTCGCTGCTTGCCGGATCGACCGGGACGCCGGTTAGCAGCGCGCGTATTTCGGGCAGCGGACGCTTAAGGCGAGCCTCCGCGCTGTGCAGCGCTCGCCAGGCATCTTTCAGCTGGGCGAGACGAAAGCTGATCGCCGTATCAAACATCCGCTGAACCAGACGCTGACGCTTAAGGATCAGGCGATAGTTCAGCGGCGGTTGATTCATCAGCACCGCCTGCTGCGCCGCCCGTGGATTGCCAGCCGTCAGCGGCGTCACCGGGTATTTCCCGGTATTCGCGTCGGCGAGGATCCGCTGGCCTTCCGGGCTCAGCAGATAGCGAATAAACCGCCGCGCCTCGCTGGCGTGCTGGCTATTTTTGAGCACCGCGACGTAGGTAGGCGACACCGCCGACTGCGGAAAATAGATAAAGGCAAGGTGCGGATCGTTCAGCAACAGATTGGCATAGTTATCAATCACCGGACCGGCTACGCCCAGCCCGCTTTTGATCTTATCCGCCACGCCAAAGCTGCGGGATGAAATCGTCACCAGATTTCCCGCGCTTGCCAGCAGCGTTTGCCATCCCTTAAGCCAGCCCTTTTGTTGCAGCAGCGACTCCACCATCAGATGATTAGTGTCCGAGCGCGACGGGCTGCTCATCAGCAGCGCCCCCTGATATCGGGGATCGGTGAGATCGTCCCAGTCCGCTGGCGCAGGCAGATGCCGCGTCGCCAGCGCCGAGCGGTTAATCAGCAAGCCAAACCCCGACATCGCCACGGCAACGGAGGTGGCGCGGATGGATTCCGGCACCAGGCGTTGACTGGCCGCCGGCGCGCCGCTGAACGGCGCCAGCTTTTGATGCTCCTGAAGATGCTGCAGCAGCATCGGTGATGAGGTCAGGACCAGATCAACGTTCTCCGCATTTGCCGTATCAAGCAGCTGTTCCAGCGAGGCGCTGGTGCGGTTGAGGGTGCGAATCATCACCGACCCCGGCTCCGTTTGCCAGCGTGCGATAATCCACGCGGTGGCGCTGGGGGAAAATGTTGTCGCCATCACCAGTTCGTTCCCCTGCGCCGCACAGGAGCTGAATCCGGCGGCCAGCAGCAGCAACGAGAGCGTTTTGCCGGGCGCCCGACTCCACCGCAGAAACATGTTTGTGATCCCGTTCATAAATATTGAAATACCGAAAAAAGAGCGTTGAGACAAAACTTACCCGTTTATGACGCCTGGCGGATTAATCACCGCTAGCCTCGAAATAGCCGCGCTGGCCTCCGGGAATATCAGCAAACATTACCAGATAATGAATGTGGAATTTGTTAATATCCGCACATGCCTGACATAAAATCAGCGGAAAATTAATTATTCGCTATTTCATTGATGTTCAATGCGTTAAAAATAACCCCTGAATTCATCGATTTGAGTCAATTTTGACCCATTTTGACGATTTGAGTTTTCTGACCACTTATTTCACTCTTCATGCCGAATACTCCTGATGTTCATATCAATATAAAATACAGGTGACGACATGTTATCAATATTAAAAAAAGGGCCGTCGGCAAATAAAGTGCCGGCTGAGAAAATTCAGGCAACTTATGGCCGCTACCGCATGCAGGCGCTGCTAAGCGTATTTTTGGGTTATCTGGCGTACTATATTGTGCGCAACAATTTCACCTTATCCACGCCTTATCTGAAAGAGCAGTTAGATCTGAGCGCCACCCAGATCGGTTTGCTTAGCAGCTGTATGCTCATTGCGTACGGGATCAGCAAAGGCGTTATGAGCAGCCTGGCGGATAAAGCCAGCCCGAAAGTCTTTATGGCCTGCGGCCTGGTGCTGTGCGCGATCGTCAACGTCGGGTTGGGGTTCAGCACCGCATTCTGGATCTTCGCTGCGCTGGTCGTTCTGAACGGTCTGTTTCAGGGGATGGGCGTCGGCCCCTCTTTTATCACCATCGCTAACTGGTTCCCTCGCCGGGAGCGCGGTCGCGTGGGGGCTTTCTGGAACATTTCCCATAACGTCGGCGGCGGGATTGTCGCCCCGATCGTCGGCGCCGCGTTTGCGATTCTCGGTACCGAGCACTGGCAGAGCGCCAGCTACATTGTCCCGGCCTGCGTGGCGGTGGTGTTCGCCATCAGCGTACTGGCGCTGGGTAAAGGTTCGCCGCGCGAGGAAGGCCTGCCTGCGCTGGAAGAGATGATGCCGGAAGAAAAGGTCGTGCTTAACGCTAAACACGCGGTAAAAGCGCCGGAGAATATGAGCGCATTCCAGATCTTCTGCACCTACGTTCTGCGCAACAAAAACGCCTGGTACGTCTCCCTTGTGGACGTGTTTGTCTATATGGTGCGTTTCGGCATGATCAGCTGGCTGCCTATCTATCTGCTGACGGTGAAACATTTTTCCAAAGAGCAGATGAGCGTCGCGTTCCTGTTCTTTGAATGGGCGGCGATTCCGTCGACCCTGCTGGCGGGCTGGCTCTCCGACAAGCTGTTCAAAGGACGGCGCATGCCGCTTGCCATGATCTGTATGGCGCTGATTTTTGTCTGCCTGATCGGCTACTGGAAAAGCGAATCCCTGCTGATGGTGACGGTGTTCGCGGCGATCGTGGGCTGCCTGATTTACGTGCCGCAGTTTCTGGCCTCCGTGCAGACCATGGAAATTGTTCCCAGCTTTGCCGTCGGCTCCGCCGTGGGACTGCGCGGATTTATGAGCTACATCTTTGGCGCATCGTTAGGCACCAGCCTGTTTGGCGTGATGGTGGATAAAATGGGCTGGCACGGCGGGTTCTATCTGCTGATGGGCGGGATCGTCTGCTGCATTCTGTTCTGCTACCTCTCTCATCGCGGCGCGCTGGAGCTTGAGCAACAGCGTAAGAACACGCAGCAGCAAGAAGCCGAGCTGGCGCTGGCCGACGCACAATAAGCGCCTGAACCCGGCAAAAGAGAGTGCCAGCCTGCTGGCACTTTTAACCTTAAACAGGGTCGATAACCGTCACGCGGGCACCTTTAAATAGGGCGCAATGCTCGCTAATTTCTCACGGGTTTCCGTCAGTTCGCGTTCCGGCGTAGATTGCGCGATGATACCCGCCCCCGCCTGTATCCAGCAGCGCTGGCTATCCTGAAACACGGAACGCAGTACTAACGCCGCATCGAAGCGCGTATCTTCCAGCAGCAGGATTGCGCCTGAATAGAGCTCCCGCGGCGTTTTTTCAATTTGCATGATCGCGTTGAGGGCCGCCTTTTTACGGATACCTGACGCGGTAATTGACGGAAACAGCACGGTAAACGCATCCCAGGCATCCTTATCTTCCGCGAGCTGGCCGCTGACGCCAGACCCCAGATGCTGGACGCTGCCGCGCTGGCGAACCGACATCAAATCCTCGACCACCACGCTGCCGGGCTGGCAAACCGCCTCCAGTTCGGCAATGGCTTCTTTGACCGAGAGGATATGCTCAAGCACCTCTTTACCGTCGTGCAGCAGCTCCCTCTCATTTGCCTGATTATGCGCCGTATCGCCCATGCGATCGCGGGTGCCCGCCAGCGGTTCAGTGACCACTTTCTTTCCCGTCACCGACATCACCAGTTCCGGACTAAAACCCAGCGCCTCGCGTCCTTGCTGGCGAAACATAAACGTACGGGTGGGCGTGTTGGCCTGTCGTCCATATAGCAGCGTAGCGGGCATATCAATTCGCGCTGGCAGAGGAATCGCGCGTGAGACGATGACTTTAACGTAATCGCCGCGGCGGATCGCCGAAACGGCGCGCGCAACCTGCTGTTTATACGCTTCACCGTCCAGGGCGGTATCCACAACCATTGGCCCGCATGGTGTCGCCGTATCGACCTCTTTTACCCACTCGCACAGACGGCGGCATCCGTCGGCGGAGTCCGCGTAAACGGTAACATTTCCTTTCTCAAAAATAAGTTCTTCACGGGGAGCGGTTAACGTTAGCAGCGGCCACTCGCCGGCATCATAGGCCATTCCCCGCGCATGGGCCGCAAAGTTGAACCCAACCTGGCCATATACCCGGCATCCTCTCACCCGCGGATGCGTCATAAAACGACGCGCGCAGTCGGTAATCGAATCTACCGCCCACTTTTGTTCTCCGGCATCATCAATGAATGTCGCCTGGGTGCCGTCGGCATTAATCTGCAGTTGCGCCTGGCATCCTCTACCTATGTACCAGCAAGGTTGGCGCTCATAGACATAGCACTCTTCATCTCCGAACTGACGTAAGACGCCAGAAATCATCGGTAGCCATTGCTCCTCTGGTAACGCCAGGTGTAAAAATTCACTGATTTTCATCCCTTACCTCTCTGTGTTATTCCCGGATCAATCAATTGAGCTTGTCATTAGTTCTTTTGCCGAACGCAGTCGGATAGAAACAATCCACGCCGCCAGCAACGTGAATACGCCGGCAAACAGGAAGCAGGCCGCATAGCCAAAGCGCTGCGCGACAACGCCGCCGACTACGCCGGCCAGAATGGCGATAGCGGCGTCAGTACATTGAAAGAGCGTAAAATCGACACCAGCCTGCAAAGGCGAAGAAAGCGCCATCAGCGTGGCGTAAAGACAGACCAACGCGCAGGCCAGCGAAACAGATTGAACAACGATCAACCCCTGGAGAATCGGCAGCAGTAGAGGACCCGGCGCTATCAGCAGCGTCATCACTACCGCCAGCAGCGCGATGCCCTGCACGCCATAAGCCGCAAACAGCGCTCTGCCGGGTGAGAGGTATTTCATCAGCAATCCACCCGCCAGCGTTCCGGCTATGCCCGCCGCAATATTACCGCCGCTGAACAGCGCACCGAGCGCTGACATGCTCAGACCATGATCCAACAGCAGCGGCGCCAGAAGAGGCAGCACAAACCGCATGCCGGAATTCAGCATCAATACCAGCATTAAGCCCAGACGAGCCTGTCGCCTTCTAAGCGCATAACCCAATGCCGGAACATGCGGAACAGATGCTACGCGCGTTGGTTCGGCAACGCGCCACAGGGGTACGGATAAGACCAGGATCAGCGCCGCCATCATCAGCATGGCCGCAGGCCAGCCGACGGTCGCCGACAGCATCAGAAACACCCCGCCGCCGCACATCATTCCCAGATAGCTGCCGCCGACCTGCACGCTGTTTCCCCAACCGTACCCTGCGCGGGTCAGCTGATCGACGCAAAAACCGTCGCTGGCGATATCAATAGTGGAGGCGACTGTACCCGCCACCATAAACAGCGCAAATAGCGCGACGACTAGCGTTTCGGGCAATCCGCCTTCTCGCCCTGTCCCGCCAATCGCGGCGGCAATCGCCAGGATCGCCGCGAGCGCAGCCTGCCCGCGCAGGATCAGCATGCGGGAACGGCGCTGCGGGCTACCAGGAGGTAGCCGCCAGCGCTCGACCCACGGCGCCCAAATAAACTTCAGCGCCCAGGGCAGCATGAACAGGGTTGTCGC
>OGYT01000640.1_pt1 | contig 26739 bp, 18 predicted proteins | sample 1576631 | NCBI WGS metagenome assembly OGYT01 (sample SAMEA3541588, study PRJEB24748) | human gut metagenome | biome: human gut; feature: human-associated habitat; material: faeces | place: China | collected 2012
GATGGTAGTGTGGGGTCTCCCCATGTGAGAGTAGGGAACTGCCAGGCATCAAATAAGTAGAGAGGCCATCCGAAAGGATGGCCTTTTTGCGTTTATACGCTGCACAAACTAATCCCCCAACGCCCTGCTTATACGGTAAACTACCTGCGTTTTTGCATCAGGATAGCGTCTATGAACCACTCCCTTAAGCCCTGGAATACCTTTGGCATTCAACGCAATGCTAAACAAATTGTTCGTGCCGATAATGCACAGCAACTGCTGGATGCATGGCAAAGCGCAACAGAAAATAACGAACCCGTACTAATTCTGGGCGAAGGAAGTAATGTCCTGTTTCTCGATGATTTTTCGGGAACGGTAATCGTTAACCGCATCATGGGGATTGATGTTGAAGAGCGTGCCGACAGCTGGCACCTGCACGTGGGGGCCGGTGAAAACTGGCATCATCTGGTGCAATTCACCCTCGAAAAAGGGATGCCGGGCCTGGAAAACCTTGCGCTTATTCCAGGCTGCGCCGGATCGTCACCAATTCAAAACATCGGTGCCTACGGCATCGAACTGAAACATGTCTGCGAATATGTCGACTGCATCGAACTGGCGACCGGAACGGCTAAACGTTTGACGGCGGAACAGTGCCAGTTTGGCTATCGTGACAGTATCTTCAAACATGAATATCAGGATCGCTACGTGATTGTCGCCGTGGGTCTGTGCCTGTCGAAGAACTGGCAGCCCGTGTTGACCTACGGGGATTTAACGCGTCTCGATCCGGCTACCGTAACCGCCCGCGACGTTTTTGATTCCGTTTGCCATATGCGGATGACCAAACTTCCCGATCCAAAAGTAAACGGAAACGCTGGAAGCTTCTTCAAAAACCCGGTTATCAGCAGCGAAAATGCAAAAGTCTTTCTTGAAGGATGGCCAGCCGCGCCACATTATCCTCAGGCTGATGGCAGCGTGAAGCTTGCCGCGGGATGGCTTATCGATCAATGCCAGCTTAAAGGCACTTCAGTAGGCGGTGCTGCCGTTCACCAGCAGCAGGCTCTGGTGCTGATTAATCAACGCGATGCGACCAGCGATGATGTTGTACAGCTGGCTCATTATGTTCGTCAGCGTGTGGGCGAAAAATTTAACGTCTGGCTGGAGCCAGAAGTTCGCTTCATTGGCTGCACAGGTGAAGTTAATGCCGTGGAGGCTATCGCGTGAAGGACAATACCATTCCCTTAACCCTGATTGGCATTCTTGCTGACGGTGAGTTTCATTCTGGCGAGCAGCTGGGTGAACAGCTTGGCATGAGCCGTGCTGCTATCAATAAACATATCCATACGCTTCGCGACTGGGGTGTTGATGTGTTCACGGTTCCCGGAAAAGGCTACAGCCTGCCGGAGCCGATTCAATTGCTGAATGAAGAAACGATCCGCAGCCAGATCGGACACGGCAATGTTGCGGTGCTGCCGGTGATTGATTCGACGAACCAGTATCTTCTGGATCGTCTGCCTGAGCTGACATCCGGCGATGCCTGCGTTGCTGAATATCAACAGGCCGGTCGCGGCCGTCGCGGTCGCAAATGGTTTTCGCCATTTGGCGCTAACCTGTATTTGTCTATGTACTGGCGACTCGATCAGGGCCCGGCCGCTGCTATTGGCCTGAGTCTGGTCATCGGCATCGTCATGGCGGAAGTGCTGCACGATCTGGGAGCGGATAAGGTACGTGTTAAGTGGCCTAATGACCTCTACCTCAACGATCGTAAACTTGCCGGCATTCTGGTCGAACTGACGGGAAAAACGGGCGATGCGGCGCAAATCGTCATTGGCGCAGGCCTCAACATGGTGATGCGCAATGTACAAAATGGTGTGGTGAATCAGGCCTGGACTAACCTCCAGGAGGCGGGGATCGTCATCGATCGTAACACTCTTGCCGTGCGTATGATTAAAGAGTTGCGCAGTTCACTCACGCTTTTTGAGCAGGAAGGGCTGGCACCGTTCCTGTCTCGTTGGGAAAAGCTGGATAACTTCATTAACCGCCCGGTGAAACTGCTGATTGGTGATAAAGAGATCTACGGGACTTCACGCGGTATTGACGCACAGGGCGCGCTGCTCCTGGAGCAGGATGGCGTGACTAAACCCTGGATGGGCGGTGAGATTTCACTGCGAAGTGCCGAATAACCGGATCGAGTTAATTATGCGAAAACCCGTGTGCGCAACGCTGGCCGTCATGATGAGTCTGCTGTTCTCGCCTCTCTCTCATGCGGATCGGGCCTGGGAGAGTTACAAGGCCCGCTTTTTCAAACCGGAAGGCCGCATTGTTGATACCGGTAATGGCGGCGTGTCGCATACGGAAGGTCAGGGTTTTGCCATGCTGATGGCGGTGGCCAACGACGATAAAGCCACGTTCGATAAGCTCTGGCAATGGACAGACAGTCAGCTGAAGAACAAAGAAAATGGTCTGTTTTACTGGCGCTATAATCCCGCAGAGTCCAACCCGGTCGCCGACAAAAACAACGCTGCAGATGGCGACGTGCTGATTGCCTGGGCGTTGCTGAAAGCCGACGCCCGCTGGCATGACAAACGCTACAGCGCCGCATCGGATGCAATTACAAAAGCACTGATTGACCACAGCGTGATCCGCTATGCCGGTTACCGTGTGATGCTGCCCGGCGTCCAGGGGTTTAAGCTTGAGGGTGAAGTGGTCCTCAATCCTTCCTATTTCGTGTTTCCGGCCTGGCAGGCCTTCTCCAGACGCAGTCATTTGCCGGTCTGGCGCGATTTGATTAAGGACGGGAAACGCCTGCTGGGGAAAATGGGCTCGGGTAAAGCGAATCTGCCCACTGACTGGGTTTCACTGGCATCAGGTGGCAAGCTGGCTCCCGCAAAAGGCTGGCCACCGCGAATGAGCTATGACGCGATTCGTGTTCCGCTGTACGTTGCCTGGTCTGATAAGCAAAGCCCGCTGCTGACGCCGTGGAAGGCCTGGTTCGGACAGTTTCCCCGGGAAAAAACGCCCGCCTGGGTTAACGTGACGACCAATGAATATGCGCCCTACATGATGGAAGGCGGCCTGCTGGCTGTACGTGATTTCACGATGGGGCAGTCTTCCGGTGAACCCGAAATCACCGCTAAAGACGACTACTATTCGGCAAGTCTGAAAATGCTGGTGTGGATCGCCCAGCAATAATGTCGAGATTGTCCCTCTCCCCGATGGGGAGAGGGACGTCATACCTTGTTACTGCGGATACGGTACCCAATCCCCGCCGTTCAGGCGAACGTAAGGTTTGTTTTGATACTGAATGACGACCGCGTTAGCGTTCTCTGAGACTTCTGCCGTTTGCGGCAGTTTGCTGGTGAGCTGATCCCAGTTCACGCTATCTTCCACAAACAGCTTCCCGTCAACGGCGCGGGCAACCAGTTCTGAGATCGCCAGATAGCTGGTTGGCTGTGTAATCTCAATCGGTGCGCCCTGATGCGGTGCCTTCATCCCAAAGAATTTAATGCCTGCAGGCACGTTAGTGATGGACGGGCTTGGGATATCACGCAGACCCGACACCTGCATTCTGTCACCTTTCAGCGCACCACCGTGCTCAGGCACCACAACCACCATCACTTTACGGCCTGATTTTTCCAGCTCCGTGAAGAACGCATCCAGCTCGTCAAAGAACTTCTGCGCACGCACTTTATAATCAGCCGTTTTGCTCACGCCCGGGAAATGGTTACCGTCGTGGAGCGGCAGGGTGTTAAAGAACGTCGCGCTGCGCGGATTACTGTCTTTTTCGATGGTCTGCAGCCAGCGCTGCAGGACGGCAGTATCGTCATAAACGGGCGAACCGTCGAAGCCCAGCAGAGAGACAGGAAGACCGGTTTGATCCATCAGCGGTGCCTGCATGCCGCCCTGTTCGCGCACCTCTTTCAGGAAGTTACCGAACTGGCCGTTATGCCCCAGCATCAGGTGCTGCGTAAAGCCCAGCTTTGCGAGGTTATCGAACAGATAACACTGGTTGCCGGCGGGTTGATACAGGTTTTTATGCGATGTCTGACCGCAGCTTGCACGCAGCAGGCGGATCGCCGCCGGGCCGCTGTACGAGGTGGCAGAGTTGAAATCTTTAAACTGAATATCAAAGTGTGACCACAGCGGATGAGACATCAAACCGGCGGCGTCCACGTCGGCCCAGGAGAGAGAGCAGATATTGATCACCAGCAGTTCAAACGGCTGAGCATCCGCCGGCAGCGCATCCGGGAATTTAGTCTGTCGCTTGTCTTCCGCGGTATAGAAACTGGAGAGCCAGGCGTTCAGGTTGGTTGAGGTCGGCGGTGCGGTCTGGGTTGGGATATCGCCCACCACAGGCGTATCGCCTGCTGTTGTGACGGTTGCCGCCGCGCTTCCCCCTGTGGTAGTCACCGTGGTGGTCGGTTGACCGGCAGGCCACAGCGAAAAGTTCGGCCCAGCCAGCGTCAGCACGTTAAGCCAGATCATAATCGCGACGACAAACACCGTGACGCGGATCCACTGTGACAGGAACAGCCAGGCAACCAGCAGCACAAACACCGCGCCAATCATCTGCCAGTTAATAAAGCGCTCGGTCAGATCGAGGACATAGCTGGCGCTAAAGCCCGCCACCTGCGACCCCTGGCTCATAATGCTGTCCGGCCCCGGTAGCCAGGTATCATGCCAGAACAGCGCAAAGCCGACAGGTATAGCGACCCAGTGGCGCAAGCGATGTAGCCTGATATTCGGCAGCGGCATCAGCAGGAAGGCCATAAACACCAGGTTGAGAAGGGGATGGAAATTCAGATAGCCTGCCCACAGCAGGCCAAACTTCACCAGAAAGTAGAAGTTCCAGCCGGAAAGGCCGCGCCAGTATTGCCAGAGCGGCGAGGGTGACGAAGCGGTATAGGTAGAATTAGTCATGTTTTCGGTCTGCCTTGACGTGTGATGCCCGTGTCAGTGTTCCGGCTGGTTTTACATAGCGAGGTTTAATAAACAGCACTCTGGCCGTATCACGGATACGGCGTATGGAATGGCGCGCATAGTAGCCAAGCGGGAAAAAGATCAGCGCACAGAATATAACCAGTTGAATGATATCGCTGATGTTCATGATGATGCGTTCTCCGCGTTGTCTGTTAATAAGCGAAGGGGTTCCGGAACCCGACGCCAGACGTGTCCATCATGTCTGGCATTGAGGATCGGTTTGGCATCGCTCTTGATTGCGAGCGGTTTGGCCCATTGTTCAGGCTGGAGCGCACGCATCTGCACCAGCTCCGCGCTAATCGTATTATCTTCGAACCAAATCATACGGTTCGAGAAAATATCCCCTGTAGGCAGGGGGAAGATGTGGTTAAGCGCCGTATCGAGATCGTTTACCCGGCAGAAGGACAAAAACAGCACCAGGCGATTGTCGCCAATGGTCATGATGTCCCCTGTACGGTTCGGGCGACATAAGGTGAGAGCCTGTTCAACGCGAATACCCGGTACAGGACGCAGGGCAACCATGACCCCTTTTCCGTCAGCAGGTAGAAGCGTGTTGTTCATCATGTTGCCCACGGCGTCGCAGAAGGTATCCCATTTTTGGTACCCACGCAGCTTCATCGGCTGCGTCATGGAGAGCAGCGTGGAAATATCTTCCGGTACGTGGCGGCTAAACTGCTGGCCCTGAACGCTTTCGATAAGCGTCAGGCAGCGTGACAACGGCGCATTCCAGGGAATAACCATATTGGCGCCGCAGCCCAGAAGCAGGCGCTCATCGGTGGCGCGCAGGCTGGTATTATTTTCGCGCACGATGATTTTCAACGCACTGCCGCGCTGGCGGCGTAAGGTGTGGATTTGCCGTGCCAGCGTCTCAATCTGGTTATTCTGCATCAGCGAGAAAATAAGAGTTGCCGCCTGGGTTGTGCGGGCTTCATGGAAGAGGGCTTCGTTAGATTCAAACAGCGTCCAGTTTTCCGACAGGGCGGGTGCCCCCTCTAAAACCGCGATATGGCTCAGGATGCGTTTTTCATCACTGCGCGGCTGCACCACGGTTTCTTCCTGCTGCGCCAGGTGCCACTCGCCCTCGATATGTTTCAGCGTAAGCTGTTGCCTGGCACTCACGCCTTTTTCATTACACCAGAAGGCAATATCGTAGAGATAGCTGCCTGCCTGGTCACGAACGCTTGCCAGACCGAACAGAGAGCGATATTCGGCCATTAAAAGTGAGAACAGCTTGTCATTATTACTGCCGGGATTGACTATCAATAGCGTGCAATTTTGAAATTTTGCCCATTTATTGATTTTTTCCAGCCATAGCAGCAGTTTTTCAGCGGGCATATTTTGCAGGACGTTATTTGCGCATTTTAGAATCACTAAATAGTGATCGGGATCAATAGAGCACTGAACGTCGCGGGACAAAAAGTATAGACTATCGGCTTCCGATGTCATGGAAAATAATCGCACCGTCTGGGGGCCGCGACCACTTTCGAGCGTAATAATTTTCTTCGGATCTTCGCCCATGCTAATGACGGCCACGCGGGAATCCTTATCCTGAGCAGCAATTGTCTGGTTTACCAGACTGATAGCATCTTCATTACGGTCCGTATTAATCCACCAGACTCCTCCGACTGGCATGTGGCTCAATTCGTCCCATAATGACTGGATGCCAATAGAAAATATGGAGTCCACGGTGTCCCTCTTTTCGTCTAATTTATCTGTATCTCAGTTTACTAGCGAAAGCATAGAAATAAACCTAACATTGAAATTAAAGAACATCAGATTTAGCATGTAAATGAAATTTGTCAGGGCAGGAAGCCCCGCAACTTCTTTAGCGTGCGATTTTCCTTAAAGGGATGGAAAAAGAATGGATAATAACGAACCTGGAACCCCAGTCGACTCGACTCTGGGTTACACATTCCAAAACGATTTTCTGGCGCTGACGCAGGCCTTTTCTTTACCTGAAATAGATTACACCGATATTTCCCAGCGGGAACAGTTGGCCGCGGCTATTAAACGCTGGCCGTTATTAGCTGAATTCGCCCATCAACAATAAGGGAGCCATTGATGGCCATACTCGGATTACAGGGTGTCCGTGGCGGTGTGGGTACCACATCAGTTACCGCGGCGCTGGCGTGGTCATTACAGCTTTTAGGTGAATCGGTGCTGGTTATTGACGCCTGCGCCGATAATTTGTTGCGTATGTCGTTTAACGTCGACTTTTCTCGTGAAGAAGGCTGGGCCCGGGCACTGCTTGATGATAAAGACTAGCAGGATGCAGGGATGCGCTATACCTCCCAGCTCGATCTGCTGCCGTTTGGGCAACTGACCACCACGGAACGCGAGAATGAAGCCGCGTATCAGCGCCTGTTTTCGCAATTCACGCTGGCGCTGCAAGCCCTGAAAGAAAAGGGACACTACAAGTGGATCCTGCTGGATCTTCCGCACGGCGCCGGCACGCTGACCCGACAGCTTATCGCCCAGTGCGATCATATACTTTCCATCGTCAACGTTGATGCGAACTGCCATATCCGCCTGCATCAGCAGGGGCTGCCTCAGAACGCTCACCTTCTGATTAACGATTTGCGCATTGGCAGCCAGATCCAGGACGATCTGTATCAGGTCTGGCTGCAAAGCCAGCGCCGTCTGCTTCCCATTGTCATCCATCGTGATGAGGGGATGGCGGAATGCCTTGCGTCTAAGCAACCGCTCGGCGAATACCGCAGCGATTCACTGGCGGCAGAAGAGATCCTGACGCTGGCTAACTGGTGTCTGCTGAACTTCGCCAACCGGGCGGAGCATGCAGGGAGTTCTGTATGAGTCGTCTCGCCAGCTGGTTACTCATCCCACCGGTCAGTTCGCGTTTGAGCGAACATTACCGGCATTTCCGCCGGCACGGTGCTTCGGCATTTAGCGCCGCGCTCGGCTGCTTCTGGATGATTCTGGCCTGGATGTTTATTCCCCTCGAACACCCGCGCTGGCAGCGCATACGTGCCCGGCACGGTGAGCTATATCCGCACATTAATCCCAACCGGCCGCGTCCTTTGGATCCGGCGCGCTATCTCATTCAGGCCATCTGGCTGGTGGTCACGTCATCCCGCTCAGAGAAAATAACGCCGCACTGGCGCAGCTTCTCCCGCGTCCAGCAGTTACGTGAGCGCTACCACCAGTGGCTGGACAGACTGCCCAACAGCGTAAGCGATAAGACCAGCCATCTGGATAACCATAAAGAGCTCGGGCATCTTCACCCGAGCCTGCGGCGTTTTATTCTCGGCGTGATCGTCGTGTTCTCGCTCATTCTGGCGCTGGTCTGTATTACGCAACCTTTCAACCCTCTGGCGCAGTTCACCTTCCTGATCCTGCTGTGGGGCGTGGCGCTGCTGGTCCGCCGTATTCCGGGCCGCTTCTCGGCGCTGATGCTGATTGTGTTGTCATTGACCGTCTCCTGTCGCTACATCTGGTGGCGTTATACTTCAACCCTGAACTGGGACGACCCGGTCAGCCTGGTATGCGGCCTGGTGCTGCTGTTTGCCGAAACCTACGCCTGGATCGTGCTGGTGCTGGGCTATTTCCAGGTCATTTGGCCGCTCAACCGCCAGCCGGTTCCGCTGCCAAAAGACACCGCGCAGTGGCCGTCTGTTGATCTCTTTGTACCAACCTACAACGAAGATCTGAGCGTGGTGAAAAACACCATTTATGCCGCGCTGGGCATCGACTGGCCGAAAGACAAGCTCAAGGTCTGGATCCTGGATGACGGCAACCGTCCGGCGTTCCGCCAGTTCGCAGAGGAGGTTGGCGTCGAGTACATCGCCCGTCCGACTCACGAGCATGCGAAAGCCGGGAACATCAACAACGCGTTGAAGTATGCCACAGGAGAGTTTGTCTCGATCTTTGACTGTGACCACGTGCCGACGCGCTCGTTCCTGCAGATGACCATGGGCTGGTTCCTGAAGGAGAAAGAGCTGGCGATGATGCAGACGCCGCACCACTTCTTCTCGCCGGATCCGTTTGAACGTAACCTGGGCCGCTTCCGCAAAACCCCGAACGAAGGCACCCTGTTCTATGGACTGGTGCAGGACGGGAACGACATGTGGGATGCCACCTTCTTCTGCGGTTCCTGTGCGGTTATCCGCCGTAAGCCGCTGGATGAAATTGGCGGTATCGCCGTCGAAACGGTCACTGAAGATGCGCACACCTCTCTGCGCCTGCACCGTCGTGGCTATACCTCGGCGTATATGCGTATTCCGCAGGCTGCCGGTCTGGCAACGGAGTCTCTGTCGGCGCACATTGGTCAGCGTATTCGCTGGGCGCGCGGCATGGTGCAGATTTTCCGTCTCGATAACCCACTGATTGGGAAAGGGCTCAAGCTGGCGCAACGTCTCTGCTACGTCAACGCCATGTTCCACTTCTTATCCGGTATTCCGCGGCTGATCTTCCTGACCGCGCCGCTGGCGTTCCTGCTCCTTCACGCTTATATCATCTACGCCCCGGCGCTGATGATTGCGCTGTTTGTTCTGCCGCACATGATCCACGCGAGCCTGACGAACTCGAAGATACAGGGTAAATACCGCCACTCCTTCTGGAGTGAAATCTACGAAACGGTGCTGGCCTGGTACATCGCGCCGCCGACGATGGTGGCGCTGATTAACCCGCACAAAGGGAAATTTAACGTCACCGCCAAGGGCGGCCTGGTGGAAGAGGAGTACGTCGACTGGGTGATATCCCGTCCGTATATCTTCCTGGTATTGCTGAATATCGTTGGCGTCATCGCCGGTATCTGGCGTTACTTCTACGGCCCGGAAAACGAAATCCTGACCGTCTTTGTGAGTATGGCCTGGGTCTTCTACAACCTGATTATCCTCGGCGGCGCGGTAGCGGTGTCGGTGGAAAGTAAACAGGTCCGTCGTGCGCATCGCGTTGAAATCTGCATGCCTGCGGCGATCGCCCGTGAAGATGGCCATCTCTTCTCCTGTACCGTGCACGACTTCTCTGACGGTGGTCTGGGGATCAAAATCAACGGCCAGGCGAAGGTGCTGGAAGGCCAGAAAGTTAACCTGCTGCTTAAGCGCGGCCAGCAGGAGTATGTCTTCCCGACGCAGGTTGTGCGCGTGGCGGGCAATGAAGTCGGTTTGCAGCTGATGCCGTTGACCAAAAAGCAACATATCGATTTTGTGCAGTGTACGTTTGCCCGCGCGGACACGTGGGCTCTCTGGCAGGACAGCTTCCCGGAAGATAAACCTCTGGAAAGCCTGCTGGATATTCTGAAGCTGGGGTTCCGTGGCTATCGTCACCTTGCAGAATTCGCCCCGTCGTCGGTGAAATTAATTTTCCGGTCACTTACTTCGCTGGTTTCCTGGGTCGTGTCGTTCATTCCTCGTCGTCCTGAGCGGGATGAGGGGAAGCAGGCGGACCCGGTTATGGCTCAACAATGATGATAACGCGATGAAAACAAAACTTTCCTGGTTATGTGCAGTGGCAATGGGGATGAATGTCCTCCCCGCAACAATGGCTAACGCAGCTCCTGGTAACGCAGCGGCAACGCCTGCGCCAACGGTACCTGTCGTCGCGCAGGCAACCGATCCGGTTGTCACCGCGGCACCTGGTCAAACAGAAAATATCATGCCGAACCAGCCAACGGAGGGGAACACCCTGCCGGCAGACGGCCAGGTCATCGGGCAGGTGATGCCGGGCGTCCGGGGGGCGAATGCGCCCGTCGTTGCGGACAATGCGCCGTCGCGGGACGTGAAGCTGACCTTCGCGCAAATTGCACCGCCTCCGGGCAGTATGGTGCTGCGCGGCATCAACCCTAACGGCGGCATTGAGTTTGGCATGCGCAGCGATGAGGTCGTCTCTAATGCGGTGCTGAACCTGGAATACACGCCGTCGCCGTCCCTACTGCCGACACAGTCTCAGCTGAAGGTTTACCTGAATGATGAGCTGATGGACGTACTGCCGGTCACTAAAGAGCAGCTGGGCAAGAAAACCCAGGCGCAGGTGCCGATTAACCCGCTGTTCATCACCGACTTTAACCGTATCCGTCTGGAATTTGTCGGTCACTACCGCGATGTCTGCGAAAACCCGGCCAGCAACACGCTGTGGATGGACGTCGGGCGTAACTCCTCGCTGCAGATGACCTACCAGTCGCTGGCGCTGAAAAACGATCTCTCGGCATTCCCGGTTCCGTTCTTCGATCCGCGTGATAACCGTCCGCTCACGCTGCCGATGGTGTTTGCATCATCCCCGGACGTGACCGAGCAGCTGGCGGCCACCATTGTGGCGTCCTGGTTTGGTTCACGTGCTGGCTGGCGTGGACAGAGCTTCCCGGCGATGTATGACAAACTGCCGGACAGAAATGCCATTGTGTTTGCGACCAACGCGAAACGCCCGGCCTTCCTGCGCGATCATCCGGACGTCAAAGCGCCAACCGTTGAGATGATAAGCCACCCGGAAAACCCGTACGTGAAGCTGCTGGTGGTCTTTGGCCGCGACGATAAAGATCTGGTGCAGGCCGCAAAAGCCATTGCCCAGGGCAACGTCCTGTTCCGCGGCAACAGCGTGGTGGTGGATGAGGTGAAACCGCTGCTGGCGCGTAAACCTTATGATGCGCCAAACTGGGTGCGTACCGACCGTGCGGTAACCTTTGGCGAGCTGAAAACCTATGAAGAACAGCTGCAGGCGACGGGGCTTGAGCCAGCGCCGATTAGCCTGTCACTGAATCTGCCGCCGGATCTGTATCTGCTGCGCACCAACGGCATTGATATCAATCTGAACTACCGCTATACCGCGCCAGCGACCAAAGACAGCTCGCGCATGGATATCATCCTGAACAACCAGTTCCTGCAATCGTTTAGCCTGCAAAGCACGCAGGATACTAACCGTCTGATGCTTCGCCTGCCGGTGTTGCAGGGGCTGCTGGACGGTAAAACGGATGTCTCCATCCCGGCACTGAAGCTCGGCGCGATAAACCAGCTGCGCTTTGACTTCCAGTACATGAACCCGATGCCTGGCGGCTCTGCGGAAAACTGCATCACCTTCCAGCCCGTACAGAACCACGTTGTGATTGGCGATGAGTCGACCATCGACTTCTCGAAGTACTATCACTTCCTGGCGATGCCGGATCTGCGCGCCTTTGCTAACGCGGGCTTCCCGTTCAGCCGCATGGCCGATCTCTCTGAGTCCATCGTTGTGATGCCAAAAGCGCCAAGCGAAGGGCAGGTCACGACCCTGCTGGATACCATGGCGACCGTTGGGGGACAGACGGGATTACCGGCGATTAACGTCACGTTGACGGACGATGGCAGTCAGATCCAGAACAAAGACGCTGACATCATGGTGATCGGTACCATTCCGGATAAGCTGAAGGATGACAAACGTATCGACCTGCTGGTGAAAGCGGCCCAGTCCTGGGTTAACACGCCGCTGCGTCAGACCGAGTTCCCGAGCATTATGCCGGATATGAACGACCGTCAGGCCAGCGCGCAGACGACCGTAACGTCTCAGGGGGCAATGGCCGCGGTGGTGGGCTTCCAGTCACCTTACAACGAACAGCGTAGCGTGGTGGCTCTCCTGGCGGACAGCCCGCGCGGGTATGAACTGCTCAATACAGCCATGAACGACAGCGGTAAACGTGCCGCGATGTTTGGTTCCGTTTCGGTGATCCGTGAGTCCGGCGTCAATAGCCTGCGCGTGGGCGACGTGTACTACGTGGGCCATCTGCCGTGGTTCGAACGCCTGTGGTATGCGCTGGCTAACCATCCGGTTCTGCTCGCCATCCTGGCGGCGGTCAGCGTCGTCTTGCTGGCATGGGTGCTGTGGCGTCTGCTGCGTATCATCAGCCGTCGTCGCCTGAACCCGGATGAGTAAGATGTGATGAAAGCCTTTCGCTGGTGTGCATTAGCAGCGGTGATGCTGGCGGCGCTTCCTCTTCGCGCCGCCTGTACCTGGCCTGCCTGGGAGCAGTTTAAAAAGGACTACATCAGCGAGGGCGGGCGTGTCGTTGATCCCAGCGACACGCGCAAAATTACGACCTCGGAAGGGCAAAGCTACGCCTTGTTCTTTGCCCTTGCGGCGAACGATCGCAGCGCGTTTGACCAGCTGCTGACCTGGACGCGCGATAATCTTGCCAGCGGCAATCTCAACGACAACCTGCCCGCCTGGCTATGGGGCCAGAAAGATAAAGAGACGTGGGCGGTGATTGATACCAACTCCGCCTCTGACGCCGATGTCTGGATCGCCTGGTCTCTGCTCGAAGCGGGCCGGTTGTGGAAACATCCGGACTATACCCGCACGGGTAAGGCGCTGCTGAAACGCATTGTCAGTGAGGAAGTGGTGAAAGTGCCGGGGCTCGGCGCAATGCTGCTTCCCGGTAAAGTCGGTTTTGCCGATGAAAACGTCTGGCGTTTTAACCCCAGCTATCTTCCTCCGCAGCTAGCGAGTTATTTCACGCGTTTTGGTACCCCGTGGACCCAGCTTCGTGAAACCAATCAGCGTCTGCTGCTGGAGAGCGCACCGAAAGGTTTTTCGCCGGACTGGGTTCAGTATCAGAAAAACAAAGGCTGGCGCTTACAGCAGGATAAATCGCTGGTGGGCGGCTACGACGCCATCCGCGTTTATCTCTGGGTGGGAATGATGAGTGATAAAGATCCTCAGAAAGCCCGGCTGCTGACGCGCTTCCAGCCGATGGCGGCAAAGACAATGAAACGGGGTGTGCCGCCGGAGAAAGTGGATGTGGCGACGGGTAAACGCACCGGGAATGGTCCGGTCGGGTTCTCTGCCGCCATGCTGCCGTTTTTACAACAACGTGATGCCCAGGCGGTTCAGCGCCAGCGCGTTGCAGACCATTTTCCCGATAATAATGCCTATTACAGCTACGTGCTGACTCTCTTTGGGCAAGGATGGGATCAGCATCGTTTTCGCTTCACCGCAAAAGGTGAATTAATACCGGATTGGGGCCAGGAATGCGCAAGTTCACAGTAAATCTACTCACTTTATCGCTTGGCCTGGCACTGATGCCGATGGCTGAGGCCGCCAACTCTCCGCAGCAGAAACAGCTGCTGGAACAGGTTCGGCTGGGCGAGTCGACACAGCGTGAGGATTTGGTTCGTCAGTCGCTTTATCGTCTTGAGCTGATTGACCCGAACAACCCTGACGTCATTGCCGCACGCTTTCGCTACCTGCTGCGCCAGGGCGATAACGCCGGTGCGCAAAAAGAGCTGGATCGTCTGAAAGGACTCGCACCGGGCTCGAGTGCGTACCAGTCATCACGCAACACGATGCTGCTGTCCACCCCGGATGGCCGCCAGCAGCTCCAGCAGGCGCGTTTGCTCGCCACAACGGGACACACGCAGGAGGCGATTGCAGCCTATGACAAGCTGTTTGACGGCAACCCGCCGGGCGGCGACGTGGCGACGGAATACTGGAATGTGGTCGCGAAAGATCCTGCTCGCCGGAATGCGGCCATTAACCAGCTCAAGAAAATCAACACCAGCAGCCCCGGAAATACGCAGCTGCAGGCGACGCTGTCCCAGCTTTTGTTCCAGAGCGGACGCCGTGATGAAGGCTTTGCGGTATTGCAGGAGATGGCTAAATCGACCAACGGGCGCAGCCAGGCGTCTGATATGTGGTATGACCAAATCAAAGGCCAGCCTGCCAGCAGCGCCAGCGTCAGCGCGCTGCAAAAATACCTGAGCATATTCAGCAGTGGTGATAGCGTCGTGGCGGCGCGTGCCCAGCTCGAAGAACAGCAAAAACAGCTCGCTGACCCGGCGTTCCGCGCGAAAGCGGAAGGGCTGGCGGCGGTGGATGCCGGGCAGGGGAGTAAGGCGGTGGCTGAGCTGCAAAAAGCCGTCAGCGCCAACCATGCCGACAGTGAAGCGGTAGGCGCCCTTGGCCAGGCCTATTCCCAGAAAGGCGACCGCGCCCGCGCGGTGGCGCAGTTTGAAAAGGCGATAGCCCTCGATCCCCAGAGCGATAACCGGGGTAAATGGGACAGTTTGCTGAAGGTCAACCGCTACTGGCTGCTGATCCAGCAGGGCGATGCGGCCCTGAAGGTGAATAACCCTGCGCAGGCGGAGCGTTACTATCAGCAGGCGCGCGGTATCGACAATACCGACAGTTATGCCGTGCTGGGGCTGGGCGATGCCGCCGCGGCGCGTAAAGATAACGACGCGGCGGAACGTTACTATCGCCAGGCGCTGCGTATGGACAGCGGCAACAGCAATGCGGTCCGCGGCCTGGCCAATATTTACCGTGCCCAGTCCCCGGAGAAGGCCTCGCAGTTTATCCAGTCTCTCTCCGCCAGCCAGCGCCGGAGCATTGATGATATTGAGCGCAGCCTGACCAACGAGCAGCTCTCCGCTCAGGCAGAACAGTTGGAAAATCAGGGGAAATACGCCCAGGCGGCAGAGATTCAGCGTCGTCGTCTGGCGCTCTCTCCCGGCGACGTGTGGATAACCTATCGTCTCTCGCGCGATCTCTACAGCGCGGGTCAGCGCAGCCAGGCGGATACCCTGATGCGTCAGCTTGCCAGCCAGAAACCGTCCGACCCGGATCAGGTGTACGCCAGCGGGCTCTATCTTTCCGGCAACGATCAGGACCGCGCCGCGCTGGCGCATCTGGACACGCTGCCGCGCAGCCAGTGGAACGGCAATATTCAGGAGCTTGCCGATCGCCTGCAAAGCAACCAGGTGCTGGAAACCGCCAACCGTCTGCGCGACAGCGGCAAAGAGCAGGAGGCGGAAAACCTTCTGCGTCAGCAGCCGACCTCCACCCGCATAGACCTGACGCTGGCGGACTGGGCGCAGCAGCGTGGCGATCTGGCGTCGGCGAAAACGACGTACAGCGCCGTCCTGCAGCGTGAGCCGCAGAACGAAGACGCGATCCTCGGCCTGACCGAGATTTACAGCGCGCAGGGTGACAAAGATGCCGCGCGCGCAGAGCTGGCGAAATTGCCCGCCGCGCAAAACGGCCAGCCGCTGTCGCTCAACATGCAGCGCCGGATCGCGATGGCGCAGGCAGGCCTGGGCGATTCCGCCGCCGCAGAACAGACCTTCAACAAAATCATTCCGCAGGCTAAATCGCATCCCGGCTCCATGGAAAACGCGCTGGTGTTACGTGATGCCGCGCGTTTCCAGGCGCAAAACGGTCAGCCTCAGCAGGCGCTGGAAACCTATAAAGACGCGATGGTGTCGACGGGCATCACCACGACGCGTCCGGCCGACAACGACAGTTTCACCCGCCTGACGCGTAACGATGAAAAGGACGACTGGCTGAAGCGCGGCGTGCGCAGTGACGCCGGTGACTTGTACCGTCAGCAGGATGTTAACGTCACGCTGCAGCACGACTACTGGGGTTCCAGCGGAACGGGCGGCTATTCCGACCTGAAAGCGCACACCACCATGCTGCAGGTGGATGCCCCGCTGTCTGACGGGCGCATGTTCTTCAGAAGCGATCTGGTCAACATGGACGCCGGTTCATTTGATAACAATAACGGGACCTACGATCCAAAATGGGGGACCTGCTACGAAACGCCGTGTAGCGGCAACACCCATCAGTCCGACAATGGCGCAAGCGTCGCCGTCGGCTGGCAGAATAAAACCTGGGCGATGGATATTGGCACTACGCCAATGGGCTTTGACGTCGTCGACGTGGTGGGCGGTATCAGCTACAGCAGCGATCTGGGCCCCATCGGCTATACCGTTAACGCCCATCGCCGCCCAATCTCCAGCTCCCTGCTGGCGTTCGCCGGGCAAAAAGATACTAACACCGGCACCACCTGGGGCGGCGTACGTGCCACCGGTGGCGGCGTAAGCATGAGCTATGACAAAGGGGAAGCGAACGGCGTCTGGTCAAGCCTGAACGCGGAAACGCTGACGGGTAAAAATGTGGAAGATAACTGGCGCGTCCGCTGGATGACGGGTTACTACTACAAGCTCATTAATAAAAACAACGAGCGCCTGACGGTCGGCGTCTCCAATATGCTCTGGCACTATGACAAAGACCTGAGCGGTTATACCCTGGGTCAGGGCGGCTACTACAGCCCGCAGGAGTATGTCTCCTTCGCACTGCCGGTGACCTGGCGTAAACGCACGGAGAACTGGTCCTGGGAGCTGGGTGGCTCGGTGTCCTGGTCTCACTCTAAAACCAAAGACGAGCTGCGCTACCCGATTCAGAACCTGATCCCGACCGATGAGCCAGACCGCTATACCGACCGGGGCGCGATGGAAACCGGCAGCAGCTCCTCAGGCACGGGTTATACCGCGCGGGCCATTATCGAACGCCGCGTAACGTCCAACTGGTTTGTGGGCATGGGCGTGGATATTCAGGAAGCGAAAGACTATACCCCAAGCCATGCGCTGATCTATGTGCGTTACTCTGCTGCAGGCTGGCAGGGCGATATGGACTTACCGCCGCAGCCGCTTATCCCTTACGCGGACTGGTAATCGGATTTTCCTTAATCCATTTGTAAGTCTCTCTTAATAGCGCGGCAATCGGGTATACTCAGGCGCGCCAGGTTTACACCCTGGCGCGCCCTGCGCTTCGAGTTTTGTGGAGAGTCATTTTGCGTGTCAGCCGTTCCTTAACAATCAAACAGATGGCGATGGTTTCTGCCGTCACCATGCTGTTTGTACTGCTCTTCTGCGTAATTTTGCTGTTTCATTCCGTACAGCAGAATCGCTATAACACGGCTTCGCAGTTAGAAAGTATCGCCCGCTCGGTGCGCGGCCCGCTCTCTGCCTCTATCCTGAAAGGGGATATTCCCGAAGCGGAAACCATTTTAAAACGCATTCAGCCTGCCGGCGTCGTGAGCCGCGCCGATGTGGTCTTGCCCAACCAGTTTCAGGCGCTGCGGATGAGCTTTATCCCGGAGCGTCCCGTCCCGATGATGGTGATGCGCCTGTTTGAACTGCCGGTGCAAATTTCGCTGCCCGTTTATTCGCTCGAACGCCCTGCCAACCCGCAGCCGCTGGCCTACCTGGTATTACAGGCGGACTCCTACCGCATGTATAAATTCGTCATGAGCTGGGTGGTTACGTTAGTGACCACTTGCTTACTTATGACGCTTATTCTCAGCGTGGCGCTCACCTGGTGCATTAACCGGCTGATTGTTCATCCGCTGCGCCGTATCGCCCGCGAGCTGAATACGCTTGCGCCGCAGGATCAGATGGGGCATCAGCTTGAGCTCCCGCGTCTGCATCATGACGATGAGATAGGTATGCTGGTGCGCAGCTACAACCTCAACCAGCAGCGCATCCAGCGCCAGCAGGATGAGTTAAACAGCAGCGCCACGCGCTTCCCGGTGTCGGAGCTTCCTAATAAAGCCTTCCTGATGGCGATGCTGGAGCAGACCGTTGCCCGTCAGCAAACTACGGCGCTGATGGTTATCGCCTGTGAAACCCTGCAGGACACGGCTGGCGTGCTCAGGGAGAGCCAGCGCGAAATGCTGCTGCTGACTCTGGTCGAAAAAGTGAAGTCTGTCCTGGCCCCGCGCATGGTGCTGACCCAGGTCAGCGGTTACGACCTGGTGGTGATTGCCAACGGCGTAAAAGAACCCTGGCATGCGATCACTTTAGGTCAGCAAGTACTCACTGTCATTAATGAGCGGTTGCCCATTCAGGGTATCCAGCTTCGTCCAAGCGCCAGTATCGGTATTGCGATGTACTATGGCGATTTAACGGCAGAGCAGCTTTATCATCGCGCGTTCTCGGCGGCATTCACCGCCCGGCGCAAAGGCAAAAATCAGATCCAGTTCTTCGCGCCGGAAGAGATGGAAAAGGCGCAGCAGCGCCTGACGGAAGAGAGCGACATCCTGACCGCGCTGGATAACCGCCAGTTTGCCCTCTGGCTACAGCCGCAGGTGAATTTGCAGACGGGAGAAGTGAAAAGCGCCGAGGCACTGCTGCGCGTGCAGCAGCCGGATGGCTCATGGGAGCTGCCGGAAGGGCTGATTGAGCGCATTGAGTCCTGCGGCCTGATGGTTACCGTCGGCTACTGGGTGCTGGAAGAGTCCTGCCGTCAGCTTGCCGCCTGGCAGGAGCGCGGCGTGACGCTGCCGCTGTCGGTCAATTTGTCTGCCCTGCAGCTTATGCACCCGACCATGGTTTCAGAGATGCTGGAGCTGATCCATCGTTACCGAATCAAGCCTGATACGTTAACTCTTGAAGTGACGGAGAGCCGACGCATCGACGACCCTAATCAGGCGGTCGCGATCCTGAAACCGCTGCGTAGTGCCGGCATTCGCATCGCGCTGGACGATTTTGGCATGGGGTACGCCGGGCTGCGTCAGCTTCAGCACATGAAAACCCTTCCGGTGGATGTGCTCAAAATTGATAAAGCGTTTGTCGACGGTCTGCCGGGCGACAGCAGCATGGTGCAGGCGATTATCCAGATGGCGCGCAGCCTCAATCTGCATCTTATTGCCGAGGGAATTGAAACCGAAGCGCAACGCGCCTGGCTGGCAGAGGCGGGCGTGGAGAGCGGACAAGGCTTCCTTTTTGCCCCTGCTGTTCCTTCGGATGTCTTTGAAGAACGATACCTTTCTGGTGCTGACAATAACGCAAAAGTGTAATTTTGTTGCTGGCTTGTGCGAGCCAGCTCAAAGTTCTTAACATTTGTGTTTCAAATTTGAACTGAGTTTATTTCTGTCCTGTTATGTGGGTGTTATTTTAAAGCCGCAGGTTAACCATAACCTTACAAAGCCTGTGGTTTTTCTTCCCAAGGACACCTTATGAAAACCTCACTCTTCAAAAGTCTTTATTTCCAGGTCCTGACAGCCATCGCCATCGGTATTCTGCTGGGTCACTATTACCCTGAGCTGGGCGCGCAAATGAAACCGCTTGGCGACGCGTTCGTTAAGCTCATTAAAATGGTCATCGCTCCGGTGATCTTCTGTACCGTCGTGACGGGCATCGCTGGCATGGAAAGCATGAAGGCGGTCGGTCGTACTGGTGCAGTGGCGCTTCTCTATTTTGAAGTGGTCAGTACCCTTGCGCTGATTATCGGTCTGATCATCGTCAACGTGGTGCAGCCGGGCGCGGGGATGAACGTAGACCCGTCAACGCTGGATGCCAAAGCGGTCGCGGTGTATGCCGAGCAGGCGAAGGATCAGGGCGTGGTGGCATTCCTGCTGGACGTAATCCCGGGCAGCGTCATTGGCGCGTTCGCCAGCGGAAACATCCTGCAGGTTCTGCTGTTTGCCGTGATGTTTGGTTTTGCCCTGCACCGTCTGGGCAGCAAAGGCCAGCTTATCTTTAATGTGATCGAAAGCTTCTCGCAGGTTATTTTCGGCATCATCAATATGATCATGCGCCTGGCGCCGATCGGTGCTTTCGGGGCGATGGCCTTTACCATCGGTAAGTATGGCGTCGGTACGCTGGTGCAGCTGGGTCAGCTGATTATCTGCTTCTATATCACCTGTATACTTTTTGTGGTTGTGGTGCTGGGGTCCATCGCCCGCGCGACGGGTTTCAACATCTTCAAATTTATCCGTTACATCCGTGAAGAGCTGCTGATTGTTCTGGGGACCTCCTCTTCAGAATCGGCGCTGCCGCGTATGCTCGACAAGATGGAAAAGCTGGGGTGCCGTAAATCGGTGGTCGGGCTGGTGATCCCGACGGGCTACTCCTTCAACCTGGACGGCACCTCGATATACCTGACGATGGCGGCCGTGTTTATCGCTCAGGCGACCAACAGCCATATGGATATTTTCCACCAGATTACCCTGCTGGTGGTGCTCCTGCTCTCTTCTAAAGGCGCGGCAGGGGTGACGGGCAGCGGATTTATCGTGCTGGCTGCCACCATTTCCGCTGTGGGTCACCTGCCGGTGGCGGGTCTGGCGTTGATTCTCGGTATTGACCGCTTTATGTCTGAGGCGCGTGCGTTAACCAACCTGGTGGGTAACGGCGTGGCGACGGTAGTGGTGGCGAAATGGGTGAAAGAGCTGGATCACAAAAAGCTCGACGATACTCTGAATAACCGTTCAACTGACAGCAAAAATCCTGGCTTAACCTCTTAATCTTGTCACAAATGCCCGTATTCCCTTGTCGGGATGCGGGCTCCTGCGCATAATAACTGTTCGTACCTGTCATAATTCGACAAGATTTTTTTTGGGTATATTTCACTTCTGACCGTGACGTTTTGCCGAACGCGCGGTCTAATCGACGTGTTTTCATCGTCATCTTTAAGAGTGAAGCGCGTCGCGAAACACTCTTTTTTAACCAGGAATGTTGATCAGGGGTTCACATGCAGGGCACAAAAATTCGACTCTTAACCGGCGGTTTGCTGATGATGGCAGCAGCCAGTTATGTGCAGGCAGATGCGCTCCAGCCAGACCCGGCCTGGCAACAAGGGACATTAGCGAACGGTTTTCAGTGGCAGGTTTTAGCCACTCCGCAACGTCCCAGTGACCGTGTAGAAATCCGTCTGTCCATTAATACCGGTTCCCTCGCGGAAAGCACTCAGCAAACCGGTTTTAGCCATTTTATTCCCCGGCTGGCGCTCACGCAGAGCGGCAGCCTGCAAGCGGTTCAGGTGCGTTCGCTTTGGCAGCAGGCCATCGATCCGAAACGCCCACTCCCTCCGGCGGTGGTCTCGTATGACTACACCATGTTTAACCTGAGCCTGCCTAATAACCGTAACGATCTGCTAAAAGAAGCGCTTACGTATCTCTCCGATGCCTCTGGCAATCTGGCGATTACGCCGGATACCGTCAACTATGCGTTGAGTAACAGCGACATGGTGGCGACCTGGCCTGGAGATACCAAAGAGGGCTGGTGGCGTTACCGACTGAAAGGCTCGACGCTGCTGGGACATGACCCGGCCGAACCGCTGAAACAGCCTGTCGATGCCGAACAGGTAAAATCGTTCTACCAGAAGTGGTACACCCCGGACGCCATGACGCTGATCGTGGTGGGTAACGTGGACAGCCGCGCGGTGGTGGAGCAGATCAACAAAGCATTTGGTGATTTGAAAGGCAAGCGTGAAACGCCAGCCCCTGTTCCGACGCTCTCTCCGCTGCGTGCAGAGCCTGTCAGCATTATGACGGACGCCGTGCGTCAGGATCGCCTCTCCGTCATGTGGGATAACGCCTGGCAGCCCATCCGCGAGTCCGCGGCGATGCTGCGCTACTGGCGTGCCGATCTGGCGCGTGAAGCGCTGTTCTGGCACGTTCAGCAGACGCTGAGCAAGAACAACGTGAAGAATATCGGTCTTGGCTTTGACTGCCGCGTGCTGTTCCAGCGTGCGCAGTGCGCCATCAACGTTGAGTCGCCGGGCGATAAGCTGAATGCCAATCTGGGCGTGGTCGCAAAAGAACTGGCAAAAGTGCGTAAAGAGGGGCTTTCCGAAGAGGAATTCAACGCTCTCGTGGCGCAGAAAAAACTTGAGCTGCAGAAGCTGTTTGCGACCTACGCTCGCGCCGATACCGACATTCTGATCAGCCAGCGTATTCGCTCTCTGCAGAACCAGGTGGTGGACATTGCGCCGGAACAGTACCAGAAACTGCGTCAGGACTTCCTGAACGGTCTGACCGTCGATATGCTCAATCAGGACCTCCGTCAGCAGCTGTCGCAGGAGATGGCGTTGATCCTCCTGCAGCCGAAGGGCGAGCCGGAATATGACATGAAGGAACTTCAGAAAACCTGGGATTCTATTATGGCTACCGCGCCGCAGCCAGTGCAGGCCGCCACGTCCGATGATTTACATCCGGACGCGACGGATATTCCGCAGGGGCAGTTTTGCTTAAACATTCCCTCTCCCTGTGGGAGAGGGTTAGGGTGAGGGCATCAGCCCGCACCTGACTTAAACAGGCATCGCCTCGCGCGGAATAATCGCCCCTCGATACTGAATCACCGTGCTGGCCGTCAGGTGACCACGCTGTGCCGCCGCTTCCGGCGTTCCACCCATCAGCCGTACTGCCAGATAGCCCGCGCTGAATGAATCACCGGCCGCCGTGGTATCAATCACTTTCTCTTTGGCAAGCTTCACCGCCGGCACGTCAACCAGCGCTTCGCCCGCCACCGCGACCAGGCATGAATCCGCCCCGCGCTTAATCACCACTTCGCTCACGCCTGCCGCCTGCGTGCGTGCAATCACCTCCTCTACCGGTTTCTCACCCCACAGGGCGTCTTCATCGTCGAGCGTGAGGAAGGCGATGTCGGTGCACTGCAGCATCTGCTGATAGACCTGCTGCGTCTCTTCGCGGCTGGCCCACAGGCGCGGGCGGTAGTTGTTATCGAAAATAACCTTGCCGCCGTTTGCACGGCATTCTCGCAGCAGCGAGAGCAGCTTTTCACGGCTGGTAGGGCTCAGGATCGCCAGGCTAATGCCGCTCAGATAGAGGTAGTCAAAGGTCGCGAGCTCTTCGCAGATGGCCGCTGCCGCGTCGCTCTCCAGCCAGAATTTGGCCGCGGCTTCGTTACGCCAGTAATAAAACGTGCGTTCGCCGGTGCTGTCGGTTTCGATGTAATAAAGCCCAGGGAGGCGGTTCTCCATACGCTGAATCAGCGACGTTTCAACATGTTCACTCTGCCAGGCCTCCAGCATTTGCTGGCTGAAGCTGTCCGTGCCCAGGGCGGTCACGTAGTTCACGGTAAGCGCCTCAGGTGCAACCTGACGGGCAATATAAACGGACGTGTTTAACGTATCGCCACCAAATCCGCGGCTGACTTCCGCGCCTTTTTGTGACAGCTCAATCATGCATTCGCCAATCACGGCAATTTTTTTGGACATAGTCGTGAACCTGAACAGAAGAATTATCAGCAGTGTGCGCTGAGTGAATTAACCGGTCAACTATATTAAAACAACGTTCCATTATTTTATTTGAGCCAGCGCGTGTTCCCGCGCATTTCTGTCATCTTAATTTCATTTTCCCGGTGAATTGAACATAAAGTTCTCAATTGTCGCGCCGATAATCCTGTGACGAGTCCAGAAAGGCTATCCCAACAACAGGACATCTGAAATGAAGTCAGAGCAGGTTATCCAGCGGCTGAGCACTACGCCTGAGGCAAGTATTGAGAACTTGCAGGAGCATCGCTACTGGCTGCAATGTGAGCGTGCGTACACCTATCAGCCGATCTACCGAACAGATGGTCGACTGATGGCAATTGAAATTTTGACCGTCGTTACGCATCCCTCAAACCCTACTCAGCGCATCGCGCCGGATCGCTATTTTGCCGAAGTTGCCGTTCGCCAGCGTCTGGACGTGCTGGAAGAGCAGCTTCGTATGCTGGCGACGAAGCAACCTTTTTTCGAACAGCACGATATCCTCGCCTCAGTAAACGTCGATGGTCCAACCCTGCTGGCGCTGCGTCAGAACGCAAAATTGCAGGAGCTGATCGCCACCCTGCCGTGGATGCGCTTTGAGCTGGTGGAGCATGTCCGCCTGCCGCAGAATTCCTCGTTTGCGTCGATATGCGAATACGGCCCGCTGTGGCTGGATGACTTTGGCACCGGCATGGCGAACTTCTCCGCCTTGAGTGAAGTACGCTACGATTACATCAAAGTGGCCCGCGACCTGTTCATTATGCTGCGTCAAACCCCGGAAGGGCGGAATCTGTTTACGCTGTTATTACAGCTGATGAACCGCTATTGCCAGGGCGTGATTGTTGAAGGTGTAGAAACACTGGAAGAGTGGCGTGATGTGCAAAACTCCCCCGCAGCGGCGGCGCAAGGCTATTATCTCTCCCGCCCGGTACCCATGGATCGCCTCGATAGCGTTATAACGACCCTCTGATAAGCCCGCTTCCCTTTGTCTGGACTATAGTTTTACAGGACAGGTCATCAGGAAAGGGGATAAAAATGACGAGAACAACCAGGGTAATCTCCTGGACAGCAGGGATTTTCTTGTTGTTGATCGTGGTCGTCGCCATCATTATTGCGACGTTTGACTGGAACCGTCTCAAGCCGACCATCAACCAGAAAGTCTCAACCGAACTGAACCGCCCCTTCGCCATACGCGGTGATTTAGGGGTGGTGTGGGAGCGTCAGAAAGAGGAGCCCGGCTGGCGAAGCTGGATCCCCTGGCCACACGTCCATGCCGACGACATCATTCTCGGCAACCCTCCGGATATCCCGGACGTCACCATGATCCACCTGCCGCGCGTTGAAGCCACGCTGGCTCCTCTGGCGCTCTTCACCAAAACGGTCTATCTGCCGTGGATCAAACTTCAGCAGCCCGATGCGCGTCTGATCCGACTTTCAGAAAAAAACAACAACTGGACGTTTAACCTTGCCAGCGACAGCGAAAAAGATCCGAATGCCCAGCCTTCCTCCTGGTCATTCCGTCTCGACAATATTCTTTTCGATCGCGGACGGATCGCCATCGACGATAAGGTCAGCAAGGCGGATGTGGAGATCCTCGTCGATCCGCTGGGCAAACCGCTACCGTTTAGCGAGGTCACGGGCACGAAAGCAAAAGGCGACGCGGCAAGCGTGGGTGACTATGTCTTCGGCCTGACGGCAAAAGGACGCTACAACGATCGGCCTCTCAGCGGTAAAGGGAAAATTGGCGGCATGCTGGCGCTACGGAGCGAAGGCACGCCGTTCCCGGTTCAGGCGGACTTCCGTTCCGGTAACACCCGCGTGGCGTTCGTTGGCACGGTCAACGACCCGATGAATATGGGCGGCGTCGATCTTCAGCTTAAATTTGCCGGCGATTCGCTGGGCGAGCTGTATGAACTGACCGGCGTGCTGCTGCCGGATACCCCACCGTTCGAAACGGACGGGCATCTGGTTGCCAAAATCGACACCGAAAAATCGTCCGTTTTTGACTACCGGGATTTCAACGGCCGCATCGGCGACAGTGATATTCACGGCACGCTGACCTACACCACCGGAAAACCGCGCCCGAAACTGGAAGGGGATGTTGAGTCCCGTCAGCTGCGTCTGGCCGACCTGGGCCCGCTAATTGGCGTGGACTCGGGTAAAGGGACCAAGTCGAAAGAGGTCAAAAAGGATGTTCAGCCTGCCGGCAAAGTGCTGCCATACGATCGCTTCGAAACCGACAAATGGGACGTGATGGATGCGGATGTGCGCTTCAAAGGCGGAAAAATTGAACATGGCAGTACGCTGCCGATCAGCAATCTTTCGACCCATATCCTCCTCAAAAACGCTGACCTGCGCCTGCAGCCGCTGAAGTTCGGCATGGCGGGCGGGACGATTTCCTCGAATATTCATCTGGAAGGCGATAAAAAGCCGATGCAGGGAAGAGCGGAGATCCAGGCGCGTCGATTGAAGCTGAAAGAGCTGATGCCGAATGTAGAGCTGATGCAGAAAACCCTCGGTGAAATGAACGGTGATGCCGACATTCGCGGCGTGGGGAACTCGGTGGCGGCGCTGCTGGGCAGCGGCAATGGTAACCTGAAGCTGCTGATGAACGACGGGCTGGTGAGCCGAAACCTGATGGAGATCCTGGGGCTGAACGTCGGTAACTACGTCATCGGGCAAATCTTCGGTGATGACGAGGTGCGGGTGAACTGCGCGGCGGCCAATCTGGATCTGGTTAACGGCGTGGCGCGTCCGCAGATATTTGCCTTCGACACGGAAAACGCGGTGATTAACGTGACCGGGACAGCCAGCATGGCCTCGGAGCAGCTTGATCTGACGATTGACCCGGAAAGTAAGGGGATCCGCATCATCACCCTGCGCTCGCCGCTTTACGTGCGCGGAACCTTCAAAAACCCGCAGGCGGGCGTGAAGCCCGGACCGCTGATTGCGCGCGGTGCGGTGGCTGCGGTAAAACAGGTGAAATCTCAATCGGAATTTGATGAGGGGATAATATGAGCAAAAGTAAGA
>OGYT01000653.1_pt1 | contig 26340 bp, 24 predicted proteins | sample 1576631 | NCBI WGS metagenome assembly OGYT01 (sample SAMEA3541588, study PRJEB24748) | human gut metagenome | biome: human gut; feature: human-associated habitat; material: faeces | place: China | collected 2012
TGCAGAACGGGACGACCGCCTAAAGGAACTAAATTTCGGAGATTGGGAAATGCATGCTTGAAAGCGCCCATGCAATGGGGATGAGCGCGCGGCAGTGTTTCTGGAAAATTCAGCTCCCCCTGGCGCTGCCCCTGCTGCTGCGCAGCCTGCGGGTGGTGGCGGTACAAACCGTCGGCATGGCGGTGATAGCGGCGCTGATTGGTGCGGGCGGCTTTGGCGCGCTGGTGTTCCAGGGGCTGCTCAGCAGTGCCCTCGATCTGGTGTTGCTGGGCGTGGTGCCCACGATTGCGCTGGCGGTTGTCGTCGACGCGCTGTTTGCCTTATGGCTCGCGCTGCTCAGGAGAAGAGCCAATGATTGAATTTCATGATGTCAGTAAAACCTTTGCCGGTCGCCCGGCGGCGAGCCATCTGAACCTGAACTTTGCCGAGGGGGCGTTTTCCGTGCTGATTGGCACCTCGGGCTCGGGAAAATCCACCACCCTGAAGATGATCAACCGCCTGGTTGAGCATGACAGCGGGGTGATCCGCTTTGCCGGAGAAGAGATCCGCAGCCTGCCGGTGCTGGAGCTGCGTCGCCGGATGGGCTATGCCATTCAGTCTATCGGCCTGTTTCCGCACTGGACGGTGGCGCAGAACATCGCCACCGTGCTGCAGCTGGAGAAATGGTCGCGGGCAAAAATCGCTGACCGGGTGGATGAACTCATGTCGCTCCTGGGGCTGGAGCCCGCGCTGCGCGATCGCTATCCGCACCAGCTTTCCGGAGGCCAGCAGCAGCGCGTGGGCGTGGCGCGCGCGCTGGCGGCTAACCCGCAGGTGCTGCTGATGGATGAACCCTTCGGCGCGCTGGATCCGGTCACGCGCGGCGCGCTGCAGGCGGAGATGACCCGCATTCACCGCATTCTCGGACGCACGATCGTTCTCGTGACGCACGATATAGATGAAGCTCTGCGCCTGGCCGACCATCTGGTGCTGATGGATCATGGCGAAGTGGTGCAGCAGGGCTCGCCGCTTGAGCTATTAACATGGCCGAAGAACGACTTTGTGCGCGAGTTTTTTGGACGCAGCGAGCTGGGCGTGAGGCTGCTCTCCCTGCGGACGGTCAGCGACTATATGCGTCGGGAGAAGGTGTCGGTCAGCGGCGAACCGCTGCAGGCGCAGATGAGCCTGCGGGATGCCCTCTCGGCGTTTGTCGCGCGCCAGTGCGAGGTATTGCCCGTCTCGGACGCGCGTGGTACGCCATGCGGAACCTTACATTTTCGCGATCTGCTAGCCGGGGAGGTGACGCGTGAAGGCACTGCGTGATCCGCTCCTCTGGCTGGTAGCGCTCTTTGTCGCCTTACTGTTTCTGATGCCCCACAGCGCGGCGCTGTTTAACACCCTTTTTCCGGGGCTGCCGCGGCCGGTTTATCAGCAGGAGAGCTTTATTAATCTCGCCCTGGCGCATCTCTGGCTGGTGGCGCTCTCAAGCGCCATCGCGGTTGTGTTGGGGGTTGGGGCAGGTATCGCGGTTACGCGGCCTGCGGGCAAGGAGTTTCGTCCGCTGGTGGAGACGATAGCGGCGATTGGCCAGACGTTTCCCCCGGTGGCGGTGCTGGCGATAGCGGTTCCGGTGATGGGCTTTGGTCAGCAGCCCGCCATTATTGCGCTGATTTTATACGGCGTATTGCCGGTGCTGCAGGGCACGCTGGCGGGCCTCGCGGCGGTACCGGCGTCAGTGCTGAGCGTGGCAGAAGGGATGGGGATGAGTCGCGGTCAGCGGCTGCGCAAGGTTGAACTGCCGCTTGCGGCGCCGGTTATCATTGCCGGGATCCGCACGTCGGTGATTATTAACATCGGGACGGCGACCATTGCGTCTACGGTCGGTGCCAATACGCTGGGAACGCCGATTATTATCGGCCTGAGCGGGTTTAATACGGCTTATATCGTGCAGGGGGCGGTGCTGGTCGCGCTGGCGGCAATCGTCGTCGATCGCCTTTTTGAGAGGCTGGCTCTGTACCTCAGCCGACACCGCCGCGAACAATAAACGAGTATCCTGCCAGCATCACGCCGCCAATACCGCTCACGGCCATCAGGACAAAAAGGGTAATAATGGCCAGTTTGGTTGCCTTCATCATGTGCTCCTGTTGTTAACGGAACAATTATACGGTGAAGCGCAGCTGTTAATGAACCATTAAATGCCGTTATGGCTCATCCGGGCCAAGGGAATAGACCGGGTAACCATTCTCACGCCATTCCGTCAGCAGCTGCTGCTGCGAGGCGGAGGGCACTTCTCCACACCAGACCAGCAGGGTCTGGCCGTCGAAAAACTCAGGTTTGAGCTGCGCCAGCGAGTGCGCCAGAACATCCACGCGCCAGCCCTTCTGGGTCGCAATCCACGCTTCCAGCCACAGGCGGGTGGTATCGTGCACGTTCCAGCCGACAACCAGCGCATCTTTTCCGGCCTTGTTCTTCGCTGAGGCAAGGCAGACGGCAATGTAGTTGATCAGCACGCCGTCGAGCATGCTGAGCAGCGCCTGCAGGGTGGACTGCTGGCACTGCAGGCGTCGCCGGAGCGGAATGAAAAGATGGGAGATCAGCGTCTGCGCCGGATAATCGCGACCCTGCTCTTTTATCCATCCGCGCAGGCGCTGCAGGTTGCCCGCCTGCAGGAGCCGCAGCAGGGTTTCCTGTTGTTCGCGCCAGAGGTGTTGCGTGTCCGGGTCATCATGGCTCAGCAGGGACTTCACTTTGCCGACCTGCACTCCGTTGTCGATCCAGCTTTTAATTTCGCGGATGCGGTCGATATCGGCCTCATTGAAAAGGCGATGCCCACCGTCGGTCCTCTGCGGTTTAAGCAATCCATACCGTCGCTGCCACGCCCGTAGGGTAACGGGATTGATATCACAAAGGAGTGCCACTTCACCTATCGTGTAAAGCGCCATATTCGCCCCCTGGCTTACGCGTTCCCAGCTTAACTGTAGACCCACTTTGACGAACCAGGAAGAATTGATTGATTTTTGAACAAACAATGCGAAGCATGCGCGATATTCAGAAAAAGGTGTGATAACGGACACGATTTTGCGCTTTTTTGGGATGCTTCAAAGAAAGTAAACCCGCATCAGTGTATGTTACGCGTTTTAGCGTGTGCGGTTTTGAGTATGTACGAGTTTAATCTGGTGCTGCTGTTGCTTCAGCAGATGTGCGTGTTTCTGGTCATAGCCTGGCTGATGAGCAAAACGCGCCTGTTTATCCCGCTGATGCAGGTTACCGTACGCCTGCCGCATAAGCTGCTCTGCTACGTTACCTTCTCTATTTTCTGCATTATGGGGACCTATTTTGGTCTCCATATCGAAGACTCTATTGCCAACACGCGCGCTATCGGCGCGGTGATGGGCGGGCTGCTGGGCGGTCCCGTCGTCGGTGGGCTTGTCGGCTTAACCGGGGGGCTGCATCGCTATTCCATGGGCGGGATGACGGCGCTCAGCTGCATGATCTCGACGATCGTGGAAGGGCTGCTCGGCGGGCTGGTGCACAGCTACATGATCAAACGCGGCCGCCCGGATAGAGTCTTTAGCCCGCTTACCGCCGGTGCCATTACCTTTGTGGCCGAAGTGGCGCAGATGGCGATCATTCTGCTCATTGCCCGTCCGTTTGAGGATGCGCTGCACCTGGTCAGCAGTATTGCCGCCCCGATGATGGTCACCAACACCGTGGGCGCGGCGCTGTTTATGCGCATTCTGCTCGACAAGCGCGCCATGTTTGAGAAGTACACCTCGGCGTTTTCCGCCACGGCGCTGAAGGTCGCCGCCTCGACCGAAGGGATCCTGCGCCAGGGGTTTAACGAAGAGAACAGCATGAAGGTCGCACAGGTGCTTTACAAGGAGCTGGATATCGGCGCGGTGGCCATAACCGACCGCGAGCGGCTGCTGGCCTTTACCGGCACCGGGGACGATCACCATCTGCCGGGTAAACCGATCTCCTCAGCCTATACGCTGCGCGCCATCGAAACCGGTGAGGTGGTGTATGCCGACGGTAACGAAGTGCCTTACCGCTGTTCGCTGCATCCGCAGTGCAAGCTGGGTTCCACGCTGGTAATTCCGCTGCGCGGGGAAAATCAGCGGGTGATGGGGACTATTAAGCTGTATGAGGCCAAAAACCGTCTCTTCAGCTCCATCAACCGCACGCTGGGGGAGGGGATAGCCCAGCTGCTGTCCGCGCAAATCCTCGCCGGGCAGTATGAACGGCAGAAAGCCCTGCTGACGCAGTCCGAAATTAAGCTGCTGCATGCTCAGGTCAACCCGCATTTCCTGTTTAATGCCCTCAACACGCTCAAAGCGGTGATCCGCCGCGACAGCGATCAGGCCGCGCAGCTGGTGCAGTTTCTGTCGACCTTTTTCCGTAAGAACCTGAAACGGCCGTCCGAGATCGTGACCCTCGCCGATGAGATTGAGCATGTGAATGCCTATCTGCAGATCGAGCAGGCGCGTTTCCAGTCGCGCCTGCAGGTGTCGCTCTCCGTTCCGGACGAGCTGGCGTATCAGCATCTCCCTGCCTTTACCCTGCAGCCTATAGTCGAAAACGCCATTAAACACGGCACGTCACAGCTTCTGGGAACGGGGGAGATAACCATTGCCGCCAGCCGTTTCAACCACCATCTGGTGCTGGATATTGAAGATAATGCCGGGCTTTATCAGCCTTCCGCCTCCGGCGGTTTGGGGATGAGCCTGGTGGATAAACGCCTGCGCGCCCATTTTGGCGACGACTGTGGGATTAGCGTCGCCTGTGAGCCAGACCGATTTACCCGTATTACCGTACGACTGCCGCTGGAGGAAAACGCATGTTAAGAGTGCTGATCGTGGATGACGAGCCGCTGGCACGAGAAAACCTGCGCGTTCTGCTGCAGGAGCAGCCAGATATTGAGATTGTGGGTGAGTGCGCGAACGCCATTGAGGCCATCGGCGCGGTGCACAAGCTGCGCCCGGACGTGCTGTTCCTCGATATTCAGATGCCCCGCATTAGCGGGCTGGAGATGGTCGGCATGCTCGACCCGGCGCATCGCCCCTACATCGTGTTTCTGACGGCGTTCGACGAATATGCCGTTAAGGCCTTTGAGGAGCACGCGTTTGACTATTTACTCAAGCCGATTGAAGAGAAGCGTCTGGAAAAAACGCTCACCCGTTTACGCCAGGAGCGAACCGTACAGGACGTCACGCTGCTGCCGGAAAATCAGCAGCCGCTGAAGTTTATCCCCTGCACCGGGCACAGCCGGATTTATCTTCTGCAGATGGATGATGTGGCGTTTGTCAGCAGCCGCCTGAGCGGGGTGTTTGTCACCAGCGCGGAAGGGAACGAAGGGTTTACCGAGCTGACCCTGCGCACGCTGGAGAGCCGCACGCCGCTGATCCGCTGCCATCGCCAGTATCTGGTGAACATGGCGCACCTGAAAGAGATTCGCCTGGAAGATAACGGCCAGGCCGAGCTGGTGCTGCGTGCCGGGCAAACGGTACCCGTCAGCCGTCGCTATCTCAAGAGTTTGAAAGAGGCGATTGGCCTGTAAAACTGGTACACTGCGCGCCATTGCATCATCGACATTCGAAGGCTCTATGCTAAGTAACGACATTCTTCGTAGCCTGCGCTACACCCTGAAAGCGAACAATAACGACATGGTGCGCATTCTTGCGCTGTCCGATATGGAATCCACGTCTGCGAGTTTTGACACGTGGATGACCAAAGAAGACGAAGAGGGCTTTGTCCGCTGCCCTGACATCATTCTGTCGGGTTTCCTGAACGGCCTGATTTACGATAAGCGTGGCAAAGATCCGGCCGCACCAGAGCTGGCGCTGGAGCGTCGGGTGAACAACAACACGGTGCTGAAAAAGCTGCGTATCGCGTTCTCGCTGAAAACGGACGATATCGTGGCGATCATGACGGAGCAAAAATACCGCGTATCCGTGCCGGAAGTGACCGCCATGATGCGCGCGCCGGATCATAAAAATTACCGCGAGTGCGGCGACCAGTTTCTGCGAAATTTCCTGCGCGGGCTGACCCACCGGGTGCATCACCCCAAGGCGTAAAGGCGGTAGGGTGCGGCCTGATGCCCTCACCCCGACCCCCTCCCACGTGGAGAGGGAGAAAACAAAACGCCATAAAAAAAGCCGGAGAGAATCTCCGGCTTTTTTGTTATTTCACCTGCTGGCCAGGCTTCGCGCCTTCGTCAGGGCTTAACAGGAAGATATCTTTCCCGCCAGGGCCTGCGGCCATCACCATCCCTTCAGAGATGCCGAAGCGCATTTTGCGCGGCGCCAGGTTCGCCACCATCACGGTTTGACGACCGATCAGCACCTGCGGGTCCGGGTAGGCTGAACGGATGCCGGAGAAGACGTTACGCTTCTCGCCGCCCAGATCCAGCGTCAGGCGCAGCAGCTTGTCAGATCCTTCCACGAATTCCGCGTTTTCGATCAGCGCCACGCGCAGGTCAACTTTGGCGAAATCGTCAAAGGTAATGGTCTCCTGAATCGGATCGTCTGCCAGCGGGCCGGTGACCGGTGCCGAAGCCGCCTTCACCTCTTCTTTAGACGCTTCCACCAGGGCTTCAACCTGCTTCATCTCGATGCGGTTGTACAGCGCTTTAAAGGTGTTCACCTTGTGGCCGAGCAGCGGCTGCGCCATGGCATCCCAGGCCAGTTCGGTGTTCAGGAACGCTTCAGCGCGGGCTGCCAGCTGCGGCAGAACCGGCTTCAGGTACGTCATCAGCACGCGGAACAGGTTGATGCCCATGGAGCAGATGGCCTGCAGGTCAGCATCGCGACCTTCCTGTTTTGCGACAACCCACGGTGCCTGCTCGTCCACATAGCGGTTTGCCAGGTCAGCCAGGGCCATGATTTCGCGCACGGCTTTACCGAACTCACGGGTTTCCCACGCGTCGCCAATGGTGGCTGCCGCGTCGGTAAAGGTTTTGTACAGGTCAGGATCGGCCAGTTCAGCCGCCATCACGCCGTCAAAACGCTTGGCGATAAAGCCCGCGTTACGGGAGGCCAGGTTCACCACCTTGTTGACGATGTCCGCGTTCACGCGCTGCACGAAATCTTCCAGGTTCAGGTCGATGTCGTCGATGCGGGAAGAGAGCTTCGCGGTGTAGTAGTAGCGCAGGCTGTCCGCGTCGAAGTGGTTCAGCCAGGTGCTGGCCTTAATGAACGTCCCGCGAGACTTGGACATCTTCGCGCCGTTCACCGTCACGTAGCCGTGTACGAACAGGTTAGTTGGCTTGCGGAAGTTGCTGCCTTCCAGCATCGCCGGCCAGAACAGGCTGTGGAAATAAACGATGTCTTTACCGATAAAGTGATACAGCTCTGCCGTGGAATCTTTCTTCCAGTATTCGTCGAAGCTGACGGTGTCGCCACGCTTGTCGCACAGGTTCTTGAAGGAGCCCATGTAGCCGATTGGCGCGTCCAGCCAGACGTAGAAGTATTTGCCCGGCGCGTTCGGGATTTCAAAGCCGAAGTACGGCGCATCGCGGGAGATATCCCACTGCTGCAGGCCGGATTCGAACCACTCCTGCATTTTGTTCGCCACCTGCTCCTGCAGCGCGCCGCTGCGGGTCCACGCCTGCAGCATTTCGCTGAAGGACGGCAGGTCGAAGAAGAAGTGCTCGGAGTCACGCATGACGGGCGTGGCGCCGGAAACCACGGATTTCGGCTCGATAAGCTCGGTCGGGCTGTAGGTTGCGCCGCACACTTCGCAGTTATCGCCGTACTGGTCCGGGGATTTACATTTCGGACAGGTGCCTTTGACGAAACGGTCCGGCAGGAACATGCCTTTTTCCGGATCGTAAAGCTGAGAGATGGTGCGGTTTTTGATAAAACCGTTCTCTTTCAGGCGGGTGTAGATCAGCTCCGACAGCTCGCGGTTTTCGTCGCTGTGCGTGGAGTGATAGTTGTCATAGCTGATGTCAAAGCCAGCAAAATCGGTCTGATGCTCCTGACTCATTTCGGCAATCATCTGCTCGGGGGAGATCCCCAGCTGCTGCGCTTTCAGCATGATCGGCGTGCCGTGAGCATCGTCCGCACAGATGAAGTTAACCTCGTGGCCGCGCATTCGCTGGTAACGGACCCAGACATCAGCCTGGATATGCTCCAGCATGTGGCCGAGGTGGATTGAGCCGTTGGCGTACGGCAGTGCGCACGTTACCAGAATTTTCTTCGCGACTTGAGTCATAGTAGGCATTACTTCTTTTAACTGTGAAAAGGGTTTTTGATGTTACCCGAAAGGTAATAACTACGCCAAGTGATAAGGGCATTAATCCATAAATGAATAATTGTTACCTCTGGGGTAAACTTGGTAATTACACGTCTTTTTTCAGAACAACTACAAAGGAGTCGGGATGAGTTCTCTATCCCAGGCCAAATCACCGGAAGCCTTACGAGCAATGGTCGCCGGGACGCTGGCTAACTTTCAGCATCCAACCCTGAAGCACAATCTCACTACGCTGAAAGCGTTACACCACGTTGCCTGGCTGGACGATACCCTGCACATTGAGCTGCAGATGCCGTTCGTCTGGACCAGCGCCTTTGATGCGCTGAAAGAGCAGACCAGCTCTGAGCTGCTGCGCATTACCGGTGCGAAGGCGATCGACTGGAAGCTGAGCCACAGCATCGCCACGCTGAAGCGCGTGAAAAACCAGCCTGGCGTAAACGGCGTGAAAAATATCATTGCCGTCAGCTCGGGCAAGGGCGGAGTAGGGAAATCCTCTACCGCCGTTAACCTGGCGCTCGCGCTGGCAGCGGAAGGGGCAAAGGTCGGTATTCTGGATGCCGATATCTACGGTCCGTCTATTCCGAACATGCTGGGCGCGGAAAACCAGCGCCCCACCTCGCCGGACGGGACCCACATGGCGCCAATTATGGCCCACGGTCTGGCGACCAACTCGATCGGTTACCTGGTGACCGACGATAACGCCATGGTCTGGCGCGGCCCGATGGCCAGCAAAGCGCTGCTGCAGATGCTGCAAGAGACGATGTGGCCGGATCTGGATTATCTGGTGCTGGACATGCCGCCGGGCACCGGTGACATTCAGCTGACGCTGGCGCAGAACATTCCGGTCACGGGGGCGGTCGTCGTGACTACGCCGCAGGATATTGCGCTGATCGACGCCAAAAAAGGCATCGTGATGTTCGAGAAGGTGGAAGTGCCGGTGCTCGGTATCGTCGAGAACATGAGCGTGCACATCTGCAGCAACTGCGGTCACCACGAACCTATCTTCGGTACGGGTGGTGCAGAAAAACTGGCTGCGAAGTATCACACTCAGCTGCTGGGGCAGATGCCGCTGCACATTACCCTCCGTGAAGATCTGGACAGCGGAAAGCCGACAGTGGTCAGCCGTCCGGACAGCGAATTCGCGGAAATGTATCGCCAGCTGGCGGGTCGCGTTGCGGCGCAGCTTTACTGGCAGGGCGAAGTTATCCCGGGCGAAATCGCGTTCCGCGCGGTTTAACGCCTTCGCGTTGAATTGCCGGGTGGCGCTTCGCTTACCTGGCCTACAACTGGCACTATCACGTAGGTCGGGTAAGGCGAAGCCGCCACCCGACTTTAACCCAACCGATAGTGCATCAAATAATACTCTCCGTCCGGAGAATCACCCGTCGCCTCAATGTGCCAGCCGTGTCGCTGGTAAAACGCAATAGCCCGCGCATTCTTCACCAGGCACTTAAGCGAACCCGTACTGGTAAACGTTTCCTGTACGTGTTCAAGTAACTTATGCCCGACGCCCATGCTCTGATACTGCGGATCGACAAACAGGTTGTGCAGGAAATTATCGTTCGTCCAGACGGAGGCAAAACCCAGGCGATGACCGTTCTGTGCAGCAACCCAAATCACTTCGTCACGGGTTGCCGCGTCAAAGTCTTCAAGCTGCCAGTCTGCACTGTCCAGCCATGGCCAGGCTTCACGCCGGGCATGGAGGTAGAGCGTGCGCAGGAAAGGGCGGTCACTTTCCTGCCAGGGGCGAATCACAATTGCGTTAGCGGTGATAGAAAATATCTCCATTGTAGGCTTTGTAGATCTTGCCATCAGCATCGCCGATCAGCACGTAATTCTCACCCATATAGGTCCAGTGGGTTCCGGCATCCGGAGCCGGCAGGTTACGTAACTGGTACTGTTTGATGGTGTACTCTGGCGTTTGATACTGCGCCGGCGCCGTGTCGCCAATCTTGAATTTCGTAAAGTCAGCGATGAACTCTTGTTCTTCATAGGCCTTGATGCCGGATGGCGCAGCGGCCGTTTGCGGGGCAGCGAATGCGGATCCCGCCAGAGACAGTAATACACCCAGAAGCAGCAATTTACGCTTAGCCATTTTTTCTCCAGTGATATCGTTACAGATACTTTTCGTCTGCAGGTCGTGCAAAGCGGAGCAGACAGTCCATTTTAAGTATCAACGCAGGGTATGTTTGAAAAAAAATGTAACAAAAGTGGACGGTTTTGTGTAGTCGAATGGGATGATGTTTATCACTGTGGTGAATATTGCCTGCTCCTTATATTTTTAAAATTTATTATTTCACTAATTAATTCTGAAAATGGTTTTTAACGTCAAAATTGGACTGTTGTATGAATGCTTTCCTGCCGAAGAAGATTTAATATTGCCTTCGGGCGAAACAATCTTACTTCTCTTTTTTTTTACAGGGATGAGTATCAATTTTGTTTTTTAGAGAGCAGTTTTGCCACGTTTTATAATGTCAGAATTTCATGTATCATGAAAATAATCAATTAAATTTCATGGCGTTAGATTTGATCTCTTTGCAAGATTAACGATAAGCGCAACGTTAAAAAGAAATATTTATACAAATGAAAAGTACAACTGCATTTTCGCTGTTATTTCTCACCGTTAGTCAGTTAACGGGGTGTATATTTGCCCCCGGCCAGAACTTAAGTGTGTCCGGGAAAAAGGTCATTGCGGCGGAAGACGTTAATTATAATCTTGATAAGCGCGTGGAAATTTTCCCATTAACGCCGGGATTGATTGAAAAGCTGCGTCCGACCGTATCGAAATCTCAGGCAAATCCTAATCTGGATGAGCAGATCAAAAACTGGGAATACCGTATTGGCGCAGGCGACATCCTGACGGTCACCGTCTGGGATCACCCTGAATTAACGACGCCCGCGGGACAATATCGTAGCGCAAGCGATGCAGGCAACTGGGTCAACGCCGATGGTACTCTCTTTTATCCCTATGTCGGTAAGCTGCGGGTGGCGGGAAAAACGGTTTCACAGGTACGTGAAGAGATTACAGCGCGACTGGATAAAGTCATTGAGAGCCCGCAGGTGGACGTCAGCATTGCCGCCTTCCGTTCGCAAAAAGCCTATGTCACCGGAGAGGTCGAAAAATCGGGCCAACAACCCATAACGAATATTCCACTGACGGTGATGGATGCGGTTAACGCCGCTGGCGGTCTTTCTGCGGATGCCGACTGGCGTAACGTCGTGCTCACGCATGATGGCAAGGACGCCCGCCTTTCGCTCTATGCGCTGATGCAGCATGGCGATTTGACTCAAAATAAGCTGCTTTATCCGGGCGATATCCTGTTTATTCCCCGGAACGACGCGCTGAAAGTGTTCGTGATGGGCGAAGTGGTCAAGCAGAGTACGCTTAAGATGGATCGTAGCGGCATGACGCTGGCCGAAGCCCTGGGAAATGCTGGTGGACTTAACCAAAATATGGCCGATGCAACCGGCATTTTTGTTATTCGGCAGGTATCCAAAAAAGGCGACACGGACAAAATTGCCAATATCTATCAACTGAATGCGGAAGATGCGTCAGCCATGGTGCTGGGTACGGAATTCCAGCTGGAGCCGTATGACATCGTTTACGTCACTACGGCACCATTATCACGCTGGAATCGCGTGATCGCCCAGCTGGTGCCTACCATCAGCGGCGTCCATGACCTGACCGAAACCGTTCGTTACATCAGATCGTGGCCGCAGTAATGTTTCAGTCAATCTTAGTTGTCTGCACCGGCAATATTTGCCGTTCACCGATTGGTGAGCGGCTGTTGCGTCAGCAATTACCCGGCAAGCAGGTGACCTCAGCAGGTATTTTTGGACTTGAAGGACGCCCGGCGGATGCGGCTGCGCAGGCTGTCGCCTGGCGTCATGGCGTTTCGCTGGAAGGGCATGTTGCCCGAAAGGTGACGCGCAGCCTGCTGCAACAATCCGATTTGATTCTGGTAATGGAGCCGAAACACCTCCGTTTTATTGCCGCAATGACTCCGGAGAACCGGGGAAAATCGCTGCTCTTTGGACAATGGCTGGAAACCAGGGACATTCCCGACCCGTATCACAAAAGTCGCGAAGTTTATGAATATGTTTTCGAGCAATTGGGTAAAGCCAGTCAGGAATGGACTCGTCGTTTGAGTCAACAAGGAATGAAGCCGTAATGTCGTCTTCTAAATCAGACAAATATAGTGCTGCGACACCGCAGAATAATGAAATCGATCTTCTTCAGTTGCTTGCTGAGATGTTTGACAACCGGGTGACGATTGCGTGTGTCACGCCCTGTTCACGGTATGCGCGGGTATCTACGCGTTCAGCGCCACGCCAGTTTATCAGGCTGATGCCCTGGTACAGGTAGAGGCGAAGCAGAATAACTCGCTGCTCAAGAACCTGACCCCGTTCGGGTCCGAACTCTCGCCAGATGTCGCGCCGGAAATTTTACTCCTCAGATCACGGATGATTCTGGGAGAGACCGTTGATCAATTAGGGCTGACGTACAACGCCAGGCGACGCGTTTTTCCTGTCATTGGGTCTTTGTGGGAACACGTGCGGGGACGTAAATCCGATGAAATAACGATCGGCGCGCTGACTATTCCCCTTCTGGAAGGTAAGCCACAAACGCTTTTACTCACCGTACAGGGAAAAGGGCGGTATCGTCTTGAGGGAAAAACGCTTCAAGCAGAAGGCATCGTGGGGAAAACGCTGGTTAAAGACGGAATGTCGCTTCTGGTGACATCCCTCAGCGCGGAACCAGGCACCCAGTTTACCCTCGAAGCAGTTACAAGGCTTGACGCGATCGACGCCATTCAGAACAGGCTTACGGTTGTTGAGTCGGCGAAACAGAGCGGTATGATCGCACTAACGTTAACGGGTGAAGACCCCGCCAGAATCGCTACGGTACTTAATACCATCGCTGAAAATTTTCTCAGCCAGAATATTGCGCGCCAGGAAGCGAAAGATTCCCGTAGCCTCACGTTCTTACAGGAGCAATTACCTAAGATCAGCCGGGAGCTGGATGAAGCTGAAGCGCGTCTGAATGCCTACAGAGAGCAACGCGATTCTGTCGACTTATCTCTGGAAGCAAAGTCAGTCCTTGATCAGGTTGTTAACGTGGAAAACCAGCTTAACGAGCTGACTTTCCGCGAAGCAGAGGTTTCACAACTTTTTAAAAAGGACCATCCCACCTACCGTGCCCTGCTGGAGAAAAAACAAACGCTTGAACGCGAGCGTGCGCGACTGAATAATCGCGTCTCAACCATGCCTTCCACGCAGCAGGAAATCTTACGGCTGAGTCGTGACGTTGAATCCGGGCGTGCCATATACCTGCAGTTGCTGACGCGTCAGCAAGAGTTGAGTATTTCGCGTTCCAGCACTATCGGGAACGTGCGGATAATTGACCCGGCCGTTGCGAAGCCAGATCCGATCAAACCGCACAAAGCGCTCATTATCGTACTGGGTATGCTGATGGGGTTGATGCTCTCTGCCGGAATGGTTTTAGCACGCTCAGCCTTTAAGCGGGGCATTACCTCGTCTGAACAACTGGAAGTGCAGGGGATACCGCTTCTGGCGACGCTTCCGCGCTCGGTATGGCTCTGGAAAAAAACGCACCTGCGCAGGAGAACCCTGTTTGCGTCCCATTGGAAGCACAGGACGTTGAACGTCCCTTTTCTGCCCGTTGACCGTCCGGCAGATAGGTTTGTCGAGGCGGTTCGCGGGCTGCGCACCAGTCTGCATTTTACCATGATGGATGCCGCAAACCGGGTCGTCGTGATGACTGGCCCCACGCAGGACTGCGGAAAGACGCTGGTCAGCACTTCACTGGCGTCGATTGCCGCTCAGGCCGGACAGCGAGTGCTGTTTATTGATGCGGATATGCGCAAGGGGTATGTCCACAATGTTTTCAAACTGAGCAATCATCGGGGATTATCCTGCGTGCTCGCAGGAGCTGTCGAATGGCAGGACGCGGTTCAGCGCGTTGAGAAAGGCGGTTTTGATGTATTGACATGCGGACCCCAACCTTCGCATCCCGTTGAACTGCTCATGAGCGAACGCTTCCAGGCCGTGATGTCGCAGATAGACAAAGTGTATGACATCGTAATTGTCGACACTCCGCCAGTGCTTGCCGTAACGGATGCCTTGCTGATAGCCAAAGCGGCGGCGACCACGCTGCTGGTCGCCCGCTTTGGTAAAACCAGCGTCAAGGAGATCGAGAACTGCCTGAAGCGTCTGCAGCAAATGGGCGTGCAGGTGAATGGCGCGATCCTCAATGATATCGTGAAATCTGCCGTGCTTTATTACAACTCGGGATATAGCCATTACGACTACGGTTATACCCAGGAATAAACCTGACGCGACACTTCTTTACAGCGTGATGGCGTATTGCCCGTTAAGATGACCTTCGTTCAAACATGAGGTCATAATGGATAACCGCAAATTCAGTCGACTGCGCCGCTGGGCGCGGGAAGGAATCGTACTCGTTCTGCTGACGCTGGTCGTGGTGTGGGGCGTTGATCAGTATCGAAAACCGACACTCCCCGCCAGTTTTAGCGCAACACCAATGCAGAGCATCGACGGTAACATTCACGATATCTCGGCCCTGAGCCAGGAACGCCCGCTGCTGATTTACGTCTGGGCCACCTGGTGCAGCATATGCCGTTACACGACGCCTTCCGTTAATCAGCTGGCAGAAGAGGGGGGGAACGTGGTGAGCATTGCCATGCGTTCCGGTGATAACACAAAGCTTGAGCGCTGGGTTGAAAAGAAACAGCTGAAAATGCCGGTGATAAACGATGAAAACGGTGCGTTGTCGCAGCAGTGGCAGGTGAGCGTAACGCCGACGCTGGTCATTGTGTCGAAGGGGAATGTGGTCAGCACCACGACGGGCTGGACGAGCTACTGGGGATTAAAATTAAGGATGTGGTGGGCAGGCGTATAAAAATAACCCCTCTCCCGGCGGAAGAGGGGTGCTGTATTACTTAGCCAGAACTTCCTGCGCGGTGCGCTCAACCAGAGACAGCAGGATTTTAATATCTTCCAGCGTCACGGTTGGGTTCAGCAGCGTCAGCTTCAGGCAGGTGACGCCGTTGTGCTCGGTCACACCAACGTTCGCACGGCCGGATTCCAGCAGCGCATCACCAATTTTCTGGTTCAGCAGGGCGATGCCCGCGTCATCCATCTGAACCTGTCCGCGGAAGCGGAACAGAACGCTTGCCAGCTGTGGCTGCATAACCAGTTCCAGAGCAGGCTGCTCTTTCACGTAGGCCGCAACCTGCTGCGCCAGGGTCACGCCGTGATCGATGATCGCCGCGTATTGCTCCTGACCCAGCGCTTCCAGGCTCATCCACAGCTTCAGCGCGTCAAAACGACGGGTGGTCTGCAGAGATTTGGACACCAGGTTAGGCACACCCGCTTCTTCGTCGAACTCAGAGTTCAGGTAGGCCGCCTGATAGCGCATCAGCTCGTAGTGACGCGCTTCTTTCAGCAGGAACGCGCCGCAGCTGATGGTCTGGAAGAACTGCTTGTGGAAGTCCAGGGTGACGGAATCCACCAGCTCGATGCCGTCCAGGTAGTGACGATACTGCTCAGACATCAGCAGCGCGCCGCCCCAGGCCGCATCAACGTGTACCCAGATGTTCTGCTTAGCGGCCAGCTCTGCAATTGCACGCAGCGGGTCAATAGCACCGGCATCGGTTGTACCTGCCGTTGCGACGATCGCCAGAATCTGCTCGCCGTTCGCGTTGCACTGCTCAATTTTCGCCGCCAGATCGGTCAGATCCATGCGGGAGAATTCGTCCGTTTTCACCTGCACCACAGACTGGTAGCCCAGACCCATCAGCGCCATGTTTTTCTGCACGGAGAAGTGTGCGTTTTCGGAGCACAGTACGCGAATTTTGCGCAGATCTCCCACCAGACCGTCCTGCTGAACGGAGTGACCCTGACGCGCGAAGAACGCATCGCGAGCCAGCATCAGGCCCATCAGGTTGCTCTGGGTACCGCCGCTGGTGAAGACACCTGCGTCGCCGGCCTGATAACCCACGCGGGTACGCAGCCACTCGATCAGCTTGATCTCAATAATGGTTGCGGACGGGCTTTGATCCCAGGAGTCCATACTCTGGTTAGTGGCGTTGATCAGCACTTCCGCTGCCTGGCTTACCACCAGGCTTGGGCAGTGCAGGTGCGCCACACACTGCGGGTGATGAACGGACAGGCTGTCTTTCAGGAAGAACTCCACGGCGCGTTCAATCGCCGCTTCGTTGCCCAGCCCTTTCGGGTTGAAATCCAGCTTAATACGGTCGCGCAGTTCTGCGACCGTTTTGCCCTGGTACATCTCAGGCTGTTTCAGCCACTGCATCACAGCCTGAGTGCTTTGTTCGATCGCCTGCTGATAAGCTTCAATGCTCTGCGCAGAGGAGAACAAAATTGGGTTTGAATCAGACATCGTAATCAATAACTCCGGTTACGCCGGGCGAACGCCCGCAGCAAGCAGTGCCTGCTCAAATTTATCCAGGAAGATTTTCAGCTCTTCGTCGCTGATCAGCAGAGACGGCAGCAGACGCAGAACGATACCGTTACGGCCACCGCGCTCCAGAATCAGACCGGCTTCGAAGCACTTCTTCTGAATCAGTGCAGACAGCTCGCCGTCGCCCGGGAAGCAGCCCATGTGGTCAGCGGCTTCGTGTGGCTTAACGATCTCAATACCGATCATCATGCCCAGGCCGCGCACGTGGCCGATAACAGGATAGCGTTTTGCCATCTCTTTCAGCTGGCCTTTCAGCCATTCGCCCTGTGCAGCCACTTTGCCTGCGATGTTCTGGTCTTTCAGGATTTTCAGCGTCGTCAGACCGGTTGCCATCGCCAGCTGGTTGCCGCGGAAGGTACCGGTGTGGTGACCTGGCGCCCATGCGTCGAACTGCTTTTTGATACCGAGCACGGCCAGCGGCAGACCGCCACCTACGGCTTTAGACATCACGATGATGTCTGGCTCAATGCCCGCGTGTTCGCAGGCGAAGAATTTACCGGTACGGGCAAAGCCAGCCTGAACTTCGTCGAGGATCAGCAGAATGCCGTGTTCCTGAGTCACTTTACGGATGCGCTGCAGCCACTCAGCCGGAGCCGGGTTCACGCCGCCTTCGCCCTGAACGGCTTCCAGAATCACCGCAGCAGGTTTACGCACGCCGCTTTCAACGTCGTTGATCAGGTTATCGAAGTAGTAAGTCAGCGCTTTCACGCCCGCTTCACCACCGATACCCAGCGGGCAGCGGTATTCGTGCGGGTAAGGCATGAACTGCACTTCTGGCATCATACCGTCAACCGCTTCTTTCGGAGACAGGTTGCCGGTCACGGACAGCGCGCCGTGGGTCATACCGTGGTAACCACCAGAGAAGCTGATGATACCGCTACGACCGGTCACTTTTTTCGCCAGCTTCAGCGCCGCTTCAACGGCGTCAGCACCGGATGGACCGGTGAACTGCAGGCAGTACTCTTTGCCCTGACCAGGCAGCAGAGAGAGCAGGTATTCAGAAAACGCGTCTTTCAGAGGCGTAGTCAGATCCAGGGTATGTAACGGCAAGCCGCTGGTAATGACATTTTGGATGCTTTTCAGCACATCAGGATGGTTATGGCCAAGCGCAAGGGTCCCCGCGCCTGCTAAACAGTCAAGGTATTCTTTATTATCTGCATCGGTGATCCACACGCCTTCTGCTTTAGTGATGGCTAAAGGCAGTTTGCGCGGATAACTCCTGACGTTAGATTCAAACTCGGCCTGACGGGCCAGATAGGTTTCGTTGCTTTTGTGGGCATCTACGGTGTCAATACGGACTTTATCCGTCATCATATCACTCCTACAACCGCCGCTTCGTTATGAGCCACGATTGAATAAAAAGTTAAAAAACAGATGGGGGCCTGAAAAAAACGCCGCCAATATAGAGCCTTTTGCCACGGGGCTCAATGGTTAATTTGTTTACTGTTTTGTGACACGGGGCCGTAACGAGGAAATATCCCCATTTCTAAAATGAAAATTGCATTTTATGCCAAATAAAATCAGCGCGTTACAGGCCCTTTATCCGGTGTGTAAAGTCACAGAAAAGAGTGTGACAAATCGTGCCATCGAACGGCATAAAAGGGGGGAGTTCTGCTTGTTTCTGCGTCATGGACATAAAGCGGTGCTCATGATGTATGCACAATGGAATTACGCAGTAAAAAAGGACTTTCTACACGCGTGGTGTTCTGATGCTCTTCACCGTTAATAATATGCAAGGCGCTCAGACGACCAATTTCATAGTGTGGCAGTTGAACCGTAGTGAGAGGAGGCAGGAACAACTCCCCAATACCCACCATATTGTCATAGCCGATAACGGCGACATCTTCTGGTATGCGAAGCCCTTGCGCCAGCAGCGTCTGGTAGACCATAAACGCGATACGGTCGTTGCCGCAGATAACGGAGTCGAACCCGGGAATGCCATTCTGCACGTGCGCCAGCAGCACTGACGGGATATCACGATAGTGCTCGTCCCCTAACGTCATATAGCTGTGCGCCAGGCTGTCCGGATCGAGCCCCGCTTCTCGGCATGCACGTTCCAGCCCCTGACGGCGCCGGGTTGTGGCCAGATGTCCCTCAGGCAAATGCAGACAGAGAGGGCGTCGATAACCCTCCGTGAGTAACGCCCGCACGGCGGTATATTGGCCCTGTTCATCATCGGGAATATAGCTGGCGACCTTTTCGCCGTCACTTTCGCAGTTGGCCAGCACGCAGGGAAGGGTGAGTAATTTAGCCGGGAGAGGGACACGACGTAACCCCATGGTGGTGTAGATAATCCCGTCAGGCCGATGAGAGAGGAGAAGGTCGACGATGGCGTCCGGGTTGTCATCGGTAAACATATTCATCACGAAGCTATTCCAGCCGTGCATTCTGGCCGTCTCTTCAATAGACAGCGCGATCTCCACTGAGAAAGGTGTCGTCACCGTATCGAGCGCCAGTACGCCTATGGTTTTCGGCGAGGCATGCGCGCCGCGGATTTTCTTGGCGGACAGATCCGGCACATAGCTGGTCTGCTCGATAGCCAAATGAACGCGTGCCAGCGTTTCCGGTTTAAGGCGCTCCGGGCTGTTCAGTGCGCGGGAGACCGTCATCAGCGATACGTTAGCCAGCTTTGCGACGTCCTTCAGGGAAGCCATCTTGTTACTCCGTTAGTGCTCTGTGTGAGAGGGTATACAACTAAGTCGCTGATGTAAAAAGAAGGCTGCTGCACAGGCCAGGCCATTCTTACCTGAGTGATGAAAATTTGATCGCGATCTCACTCTCTTAATGTTAACGTTAACTTTCGTGATTAACATCTTAATTTTTTACCAAATAGCATGAGAGAACTTAAATGTTAACGTTACCATCCTGTCATTACTCCAACATGAGAATGTCATGATGAAAACGCATCACTCTCACAGCTACCCTTTATTAAGCGCATTACTGTTTTTCTTTTTTGTCACGTGGTCCTCTTCCGGCTCGTTGCTTTCTATCTGGCTCCACCAGGAGGTGGGGTTAAAGGCAGGGGATACGGGAGTCATCTATGCCGTACTGTCTGTCTCCGCGCTGTGCGCGCAAATCTGCTACGGCTTCATTCAGGATAAACTCGGCCTGCGAAAAAACCTGCTCTGGTTTCTGACCAGCCTGCTCATTCTTTCCGGTCCGGCCTTCCTGCTGTTTGGTTATCTGCTGCACATTAACGTGATACTCGGCAGTATTTTCGGCGGGATTTATATCGGACTAACGTTTAACGGCGGGATTGGAGTACTGGAATCCTATACCGAGCGCGTGGCCCGCCAGAGTCAGTTTGAGTTTGGTAAGGCAAGGATGTGGGGATCGCTTGGCTGGGCGGTGGCAACCTTTTTTGCGGGACTCCTGTTTAACATTAATCCGAAGCTGAACTTCGCGGTGGCGAGCTGCGCCGGGCTGGTGTTTTTTGTGCTGCTGGCGCGCCTCAGGGTCTCTTCCGCCCCGCACGCCATGCAGGAGGCGGTGTCCGGCGGTAAGGTCACGCTGGAGGATGCATTGCGCCTGCTGACGCTGCCGCGCTTCTGGGCGCTGGTGTTTTTCGTTATCGGCACCTGTATTTATGGCGTTTATGACCAGCAGTTCCCGGTCTATTTCTCCTCCCAGTTCCCGACGTTACAGGAAGGGAACGCCATGTACGGCTATCTCAACTCATTCCAGGTTTTCCTGGAGGCGGCGGGTATGTTTTGCGCCCCGTGGCTGGTGAATCGTCTCGGTGCGAAAAACGGCCTGATTTTCGCCGGAATGGTGATGGCGATGCGTATGGTGGCATCGGGTCTGGTTGAGGGACCGGTACTGATCTCCATTACCAAGCTATTGCATGCGGTTGAGCTGCCCGTTTTGCTGGTCTCCATCTTTAAATACAACAGCCTGCATTTTGATAAGCGCCTCTCTTCCACCCTCTATCTGGTGGGCTTTGCCTGTACAAGCTCTGTGATTGCCTCGGTCCTGTCGCCGCTGGCAGGTTACAGCTATGAGAAATACGGCTTTGCTCAGTCCTATCTCATCATGGGGCTACTGGTATTCAGCACCACGTTTATCTCCATCTTCCTGTTGCGCTCGGGTAAGTCCTCTTCTGACCCGCTTATGCCGCAACCTTCCACTATCTGACTGAAAAGAGTAGACAAATGACGTATTCCATTGCCAAAGCTGAACAGGAACTGCAGGCCAGACAAGGCAGTCTTAACCTGCGCTGGTATCCCCGTTACCACCTCGCCGCACGTGCTGGCTGGATGAACGACCCGAATGGCCTGGTCTGGTTTGACGGCTGGTATCACGCCTTTTATCAGCATCATCCATATTCGACCCAGTGGGGGCCGATGCACTGGGGCAATGCGCGAAGCAAAGATTTAGTTAACTGGGAGCACCTCCCGGTTGCGCTGGCACCGGAGGGACCAGACGACAAGGACGGCTGTTTTTCTGGCTCAGCGGTGGTCGATGGCGACACGCTGGCGCTGATCTACACCGGCCACAAATTCCACGGCGATCCCGGCGATGAGGCGAATCTCTACCAGGTTCAGTGCCTGGCAACCAGCCGAGACGGCATCCAGTTTGTGCGGCACGGGACCGTCATTGACACACCGCCCGGACTGCATCACTTCCGCGATCCGAAAGTATGGCGTGAAGGGGAGTGGTGGTACATGGTCGTTGGTGCGCGGGAGGGTGATACGGGCCAGGTGCGTGCGTACCGGTCTGCCGATCTGCGCGAGTGGCAGGACATGGGCGTGCTCGCGGTGGCTGAAAAAGAGATGGGCTATATGTGGGAATGTCCGGACTTTTTCACCCTCAATGGTAAACGCGTGCTGATGTTTTCGCCTCAGGGGCTGGAGGCAGAGGGATTCAAAAATCGTAATCTTTTCCAGAGCGGCTACCTGCTGGGCGAGTGGCAGCCCGGCAAACCTTTCGTGCGTGAAGGAGAATTTGTGGAGATGGATCGCGGACATGATTTCTATGCGCCACAAAGCTTCCTGACTCCTGACGGCCGCCGCATCGTTATCGGCTGGCTGGACATGTGGGAATCGCCCCTGCCGGAACAGCAGGATGGCTGGGCAGGCATGCTCTCCTTACCGCGCGAGCTGACGCTTAGTGTGGATAACCGCCTGCAAATGCGGCCGGCCAGAGAAGTTGAAACCCTGCGCGGAGCATGGTTCCCCTGGCCGGTAAGTACGCTTAATAACCAGCAGATGACTCTGGTTGAACACTGCGATGCGATGGAGGTCATTCTGCAATGGGATTGCGCGAATAGCAGCGCGGAGCAATACGGCATTCGTCTCGGCGACGGGTTACGCGTCTATGTTGATGCGCAAATGCAGCGCCTTGTGCTGGAGCGACACTATCCACAGTATGGCCTGTGCGGCACCAGAAGCGTCGCGCTTAACCTGAACGGCGTGCTCAGTCTGCGCTTGTTTTTTGACTACTCTTCCGTGGAAGTGTTTGTTAACGAGGGTGAGGCGTGCCTCAGCAGCCGTATTTATCCTGATGCAGACTGCCGCGAGCTGGCGTTGTTTGCCTGGACGGGGGGAGCGTCGCTTATTCATGGCGGGGCGTGGCAGTTAGAGTAAATCTGTATTTAGTCATGAGCTAAAATAAAGCCCCATACAAATGGGGCTATGTAAATCTTATCAGGAGGGAGCGTAGTCCTAAGATCACATTTTTGATAATTGTGCGTTTACGACTCTCTCTTTTTCGACAACCAGCTGCATAATATAGCTATCCTTGTGCCATAAACCCTTATTTGGCTTCCAGCCTTTCGAAAGCAGATATTCAGCAGCATCAGATATTGGCTTATTCATAACGCGATCCGCTTCACCTGAAAACTGTTTAACATCGCCGCTTGCTTTGGCAGGCTTGCTGTCACAACGACCCGCAGCATCCATAACCTGAGTGCAGCCTTCAGGAAAATGCTTATGTGCTGATTGTGCAAGTTGAGCAGCATTCTCCAAAGCCTGTTTTTCTGCAGCAGCGTTAATGGCTGATGTGCGGTTTTGCTCTGCAATATAACAAGCGTCTTTACTCACCCCCTTGCTTTGACAATCCGCCATCCGTTGCGCTGGTGAGGAACACGCAGCAAGAGATAATACAGCCGCTATCATCATTAACTTTTTCATTATTGCCTCAGTAATTGCAATTATAAATATAGGTGCCTAACATCAAGCCGATCCATATCCCTAATAAAATAAAAGTGAGATACAAAACAGCGGAGATAAAAATGTACTTTGTCATTTTATTTGCGAGCAGCAATGTATTGAGTTATAGCCAGCTGATTAAAACTCATGGGCGATTTTTTTAGCTCACTGGCATTTTGTTTTAATATTGTAACATCACCATCCGTAAGATGCGGATGCCGCAACAATTTCATCACCGTTGGATGTACCTGATGTAGAGAGAGTAGCAGCTACATTCTCAGCGAACTTATGACGGTAGCCGATTGCATAACCTTGCGCATCTTTGAAGTTGGCAGCACCGACGGCAACCGCGTTATCTGTATCAACGTAATGCAAACCAGCAAGAGAAGCAGCGCCAGCGATACCAGCACGATATTCCTTGCGATCCTCATTCTGCTGATTCTCCAGAGAAGAGAACTTAGCGTTATTTTGACTCTCTAACGCAGTAATACGTGATTCATGATTCGCTAATTGTGCGCTGTGATTCTGAATCGTCGCTTCCTGTGTTTGCTGGCGTGACTGAACGGTAGCAACAGCAGCTTTATTCGCTGCGGCTACCGTTTGTGCATCGACAGCTAAAGATTGCGCATAAGCGCCCGTATTAAATGCCTGAGTCGCTTTGCCAGAGGCATCCTGAAGTGCTTGATCTTGTCTATCCTGATCGGCGTTGAAAATGCTTTTATCGACCTTACTTGCTAGCGCTTGAGTGTTGGCGTCTGCTTTGTTGTTCGCATTGGTCGCGGTGATGTCAGTTTTATCTACTCTCGTGTTTGTATCAATGATTGCTTGACCGTTAGTAATAACGCCTTGTAAAGCCGCATCTGCTTTATTATTAGTGTTATCAATCAATATATTCTGTTTGTTATCAGTGATTGTCTGATCTGCTTTGTAATCGTCGATTTTCTGATTAAGGATAGCGTTAGCTTGAGTGTTAGCATTTACGCCATCTTGAGCAGTGTTAGCTGTATCTTGTGCTTTATTAATAGCTGTATTTGCTCTGTCAATATCGCCCTGAAGGTTATAGATTTGCCCGTCTTGCTTAATGTTACTCCCCTCGATGTTATCAAGGTTATAGGCGGTTTTATCGGTACCCTGAATTTGAATGTGAGCACCTGGATTGTTGACGTTATCGTCAAGGTTTATGTTTACTTCCGCAGCATTTGCAGTATTCATTGAACCAGCAAACACAAAACCAAAAACAGCGATAGCTGTTGTATTTAAATAGTTCATTTTAAAGCTCTCATCATCACTACAAGAAAAAATAAAGTAAGGGCGCTATCCTGGCGGGAAGATACAACGTCTTGTTATATCTGAAATAATTCACAATTAACGTTGAAAATTTTTGTTTGATAACTTATTTCGTAACGTGCAGTAACTATCTATGAATGTGTAATTTTGATTATTGATCTAAATCATAAATAGCAGGAATAGCTAAACGAGTCATTCCAGAAAAGCTCGGATTAATAATCTTATAATACAATAAGATAGCGATTCATGATGGATGAGAGCCAAATTAGATATAAAACACCAATACATTAAATGTATTTAAGTGTTTTGATTAAAATTGGTTAATAATACACATAACAGTTTATGTAAATTTATGGGTTTTTGCCGATTATTTATTATCGAATCTTTCGCTAGCTTCGAATGAAATGAAATCAGCTCATTTTTGTTACGGGATATACCAGGAAAAAATATTTATGTTGAAGATGCTAGCGAAAAAGTGTTTAGGGAGATTCATAACGCGATCGCTGCCGTGATAAATCAAAACCCCTTGCGCCTGACCTGTGGCCACGGTTACACTGATTGAGAACATTGATTTCAATAAATCATTGTTTTAAAAGTATTTTGACTCGGGGTGCCCTTCCTTGTGAAGGCTGAGAAATACCCGTATTACCTGATCTGGATAATGCCAGCGTAGGGAAGTCAGATGCCTTCCCGGTCATCGCTTCTTCACGCAAGGCAGGAGCGAAACCATGCAGCCTGACCTGCTCGATTTACGCGTTTTACACCACTTCCGAACCCGTTCTCCGCTGACCCACTGTATGACCAACGATGTCGTACAGACCTTCACGGCCAACGTTTTGCTGGCGCTTGGCGCATCACCCGCGATGGTGATTGAGGCCGAAGAGGCTGAACAGTTTGCCGGCATCGCCGATGCGCTGCTGATTAACGTTGGTACGCTGACCTCGCCGCGTGCCCAGGCGATGCGTCGGGCAATAGAAAGCGCGGTGGCTGCAGGCAAGCCCTGGACGCTGGACCCGGTTGCCGCGGGCGCCCTGACGTTCCGCACCCGTTTTTGCCATCAAATCCTTGCCCTGAAACCGGCTGCCATTCGCGGCAATGCCTCCGAAATTCTGGCCCTTGCCGGAATGAGCGCGGGCGGGCGCGGCGTTGATACAACCGATACCGCAGCCAGCGCGGTGCCCGCCGCACAGGCGCTGGCTCGCCAGACCAATGCCGTTGTGGTCGTCACCGGCGAGGTGGATTACATCACTGACGGGCAACGCACCCGCACGATAACGGGCGGCGATCCGTTGATGACGCGCGTAGTGGGAACCGGATGCGCGCTTTCTGCCGTTGTGGCGGCGAGCTGCTCGCTGCCTGGCGACCGGATGGATAACGTCGCTGCCGCCTGCGGATGGATGAAGCGAGCCGGAACGGTGGCCGTTGCGCAGTCACGTGGGCCTGGCAGTTTTGCCAGCGCGTTTCTGGATGCGCTCTATACGCTGGAGGAGCAGGCATGAAACGGATTAACGCCCTGACCATTGCCGGCACCGATCCCAGCGGCGGCGCGGGTATCCAGGCCGATCTCAAAACCTTCTCGGCCCTTGGCGCGTACGGCTGCTCGGTCATTACCGCGCTGGTGGCGCAAAACACGCGCGGCGTGCAGTCGGTCTATCGTATCGAGCCGGATTTTGTTGCCGCGCAGCTGGATTCTGTGTTCAGCGACGTGCGCATCGATACCACCAAGATCGGCATGCTGGCCGAGACGGATATTGTGGAAGCGGTGGCCGAGCGGCTTAAACGCTATCAGGTGCAAAACGTGGTGCTGGATACCGTCATGCTGGCGAAAAGCGGCGACCCGCTGCTCTCCGCCTCCGCCGTGGAGACGCTGCGTACAAAGCTACTGCCGCAGGTGGCGCTTATCACGCCCAATCTGCCGGAAGCCGCCGCGCTGTTAGGCACATCGCATGCGCAAACTGAACGCGAGATGAAAGCGCAGGGAAACGCGCTGTTGGCAATGGGCTGCGGCGCGGTGCTGATGAAAGGCGGGCACCTGGATGATGCCGAAAGCCCGGACTGGCTCTTTACCCGCGACGGCGAAGTACGCTTTATCGTTTTCGTGAGGATTTGTATTATCGCCTTGCAGAACTCGAAATTGTTCAACCG
>OGYT01000657.1_pt1 | contig 26265 bp, 20 predicted proteins | sample 1576631 | NCBI WGS metagenome assembly OGYT01 (sample SAMEA3541588, study PRJEB24748) | human gut metagenome | biome: human gut; feature: human-associated habitat; material: faeces | place: China | collected 2012
AACGGTGTCTGCGTACATAATGCAAGATTCAAAGCCGGTGAACTTCTTTATGACGAGTTCCCGATTGATGCAGATATGGTGTGTGGTGTTCCCGATTCGGGACTTATTGCCGCACAGGGTTACGCAAAGGCTTCGGGTATCCCGTTCAGCACAGGTTTTGTCAAAAATAAATATATCGGCAGAACAGTAGGATCGGGTAAAGATAAAAAGAAAAGACTTCTCAGGACAAGACTTACCGCTTTGAAGGCTAATGTTAAAGGCAAGAGAGTTGTTATTATTGATGACTCAATCGTCAGAGGCGAAACCTCAAAGCATATTGTTCGTCTTATGCGTGAGGCAGGAGCTGCCGAGGTGCATATGCTCATCAGCTCACCTCCGTTTGTATGTCCGTGCTACTTTGGTGTGGACATTCACGATAAAGAAAGTCTTATTGCAAACAAGTTGACAACAAGTGAAATCTGTGAATATATCGGTGCAGATTCACTTGGTTATCTCAGCATAAACAGTCTCAGAAAAATTGCTGAGGGTGCAAATATAGAATTCTGTGACGGTTGTTTCACGGGCAGCTATGACGCTGAAATTCCGAGAACAATCTTTGTAGATAAATACGCTAAAAAAATTAACAGAAAGTGACGGAGTGATTACAATGAACAACAGCTTTTCCGAAAGCTACAAAGCGGCAGGTGTTGATGTAACAGCAGGCTATAAGTCTGTAGAGCTTATGAAAAAGCATGTGGCACGCACAAAAATTGACGGTGTTATTTCAGGCATCGGCGGTTTCGGCGGACTTTTTGCCCCTGATTTCAAAGATATGGAAGAGCCTGTACTTGTCAGCGGTACTGACGGTGTAGGTACAAAAATCAAGCTTGCTTTTCTTCTTGACAAGCATGACACAATCGGTATTGACGCAGTTGCAATGTGCGTAAACGATGTAATTTGCTGTGGAGCAAAACCTCTTTTCTTCCTCGATTATATCGCAATCGGCAAGAACTATCCCGAAAAGGTAGCTGAAATTGTATCAGGCATTGCAGAAGGCTGTGTTCAGTCCGGCTGTGCTCTTATCGGCGGTGAAACTGCAGAGCATCCGGGTCTTATGCCTGTTGATGAATATGATGTTGCAGGTTTCAGCGTTGGTATTGCAGACAAGCCAAAGATGATTGACGGTTCAAAGCTTTGTGAGGGTGATGTACTTTTAGGACTCCGTTCTTCGGGTGTTCACTCAAACGGTTTTTCACTTGTCAGAAAAATCTTTGATATCAACGAGGAAACAATCAATGCCGAGTATCCTGAGCTTGACAAAACTCTCGGTGAAACATTGCTCACTCCAACAAAAATTTATGTAAAACCTCTTCTCGCTCTTATGGATAAGGTTGATGTAAAGGCTGTTTCACACATTACGGGAGGCGGTTTCTATGAAAACATTCCCCGTATGCTTACAGACGGTCTTTCTGCAAAAATCAAAAAGGACAATATTCCTGTTCTTCCTATTTTCAAGCTTATGCAGAGAGTAGGTAATATCCCCGAGCACGATATGTTCAACACATTCAATATGGGTGTAGGTATGATAATTGCCGTTGCCAAGGAAGATGCAGACAAGGCTCTTGAGGTTCTTGCGGCTAACGGTGAAGACGCTGTTGTACTCGGTGAAGTAATCAGCGGTAATGACGGAGTAGTGTTTGAATAATGAAAAATATTGCAGTTCTTGTGTCGGGCGGCGGCACAAATCTTCAGGCACTTATTGACGCTCAGAACAGGGGAGAGATTAAAAACGGAAAAATCTCTCTTGTTGTGTCCTCAAATCCAAACGCTTATGCACTTGAAAGAGCAAAAAACAATTCGATTGCAACTGAGGTTATCAGAAGAAAAGACTATGACGAATTTGATGAGTATGATTCTGCTGTGACCGAGCTTTTGAAATCCAAGGATGTTGACCTTGTTGTTCTTGCGGGATTTATGACAATTCTCGGAAAGCAGTTTATTTCTGCTTTTGAAAACAGAATAATCAATATCCATCCGTCGCTTATTCCGTCGTTCTGCGGAGAGGGCTATTACGGACTCAGAGTTCATGAGGAGGCTCTTAAAAGAGGTGTCAAGGTAACAGGTGCTACCGCACATTTTGTAAACGAAGTGTGCGACGGCGGCCCCATTATCATTCAGAAAGCCGTTGAAATTCAGAACGGCGACACACCCGAAATTCTTCAGAAAAGAGTTATGGAACAGGCTGAATGGAAGATTCTTCCAAGGGCGGTTTCGCTTTTCTGCGAAGATAAAATTATAGTAAAAGACAATAAAACCGAAATTCTTGACTAACGGAGGAAAAATATGAAACCTGTATCACTTTACAATGACATTGCTTCAACTTCATATCCGGGCAGAGGCATTGTAATCGGCAAAAGTGCAGACGGCTCAAAGGCTGTTATTGCATACTTCATTATGGGCAGAAGCGAAAACAGCAGAAACAGAGTGTTTGCAGAAACCGAGGACGGCATCAAAACTCAGGCTTTTGATCCGTCAAAGCTTGTTGATCCGTCACTTATCATCTATTCTCCCGTAAGAGTTCTCGGCAACAAAACCATCGTTACTAACGGTGACCAGACAGATACTGTTTATGATCTTATGAATGAAGGTCAGACATTTGAACAGTCACTCACAACAAGAGAATTTGAGCCTGACGATCCTAACTACACTCCGCGAATTTCAGGTATCGTTGAGTGTGAAAACGGCAAGATGAACTATGCAATGTCAATTCTCAAAAGTGCAGACGGCAATCCCGATTGCTGCGAAAGATACACATTTACATATGACAAGCCGATAAACGGTCTTGGCAGATTCATTCACACATATATGAGTGACGGCAATCCGCTTCCGAGCTTTGAGGGTGAACCTACACTCGTAGAAATCGGTAACGATGATATTGACACATTTGCCGAGAAAATCTGGAATTCTCTCAATGAGGATAACAAGGTTTCACTTTTTGTACGCTATATTGACATTGCTTCAAATAAGGCAGAGTCAAGAATTATCAATAAAAACAACTAATTTATTTTTCGGAAAGGATGAATCCAATGAACGAACTTGCTTTAAAATACGGCTGTAACCCGAATCAGAAGCCTTCGAGAATTTTCATGCAGGACGGCAAAGATCTTCCTGTTGAGGTTCTCAACGGCAAACCCGGTTACATCAACTTTCTTGATGCATTTAACTCATGGCAGCTCGTAAAGGAACTCAAAGCGGCAACAGGTCTTCCTGCGGCTGCATCATTCAAGCATGTAAGTCCTGCCGGTGCGGCAGTTGCAACAGAGCTTTCTGACACACTCAAAAAAATCTACTTTGTAGATGACCTTGAACTTTCTCCGATTGCAAGCGCATATGCAATGGCAAGAGGTGCAGACAGAATGTCGTCATACGGTGACTGGGTGGCTCTTTCCGATACTTGCGATGTTCAGACTGCAATCCTCCTCAAGAGAGAGGTTTCTGACGGTATTATTGCTCCTGACTATACTCCCGAGGCTCTTGAAGTCCTCAAGTCAAAAAAGAAAGGCAACTATAATGTTGTAAAAATTGACCCGAACTATGTTCCTGCTCCTATTGAGCATAAGGATGTTTTCGGCATTACATTTGAACAGGGCAGAAATGAACTCAAAATTGACGAAGAAATGCTCCTTCAGAACATTGTAACAGATAATAAGAATTTTACAGAGGAAGCTAAGCGTGACCTTCTTGTTGCTCTTATCACTCTTAAATATACTCAGTCTAATTCGGTTTGCTACGCAAAGGGCGGTCAGGCAATCGGTGTAGGCGCAGGTCAGCAGTCAAGAATTCACTGCACAAGACTTGCAGGCAATAAGGCTGATATCTGGTATCTCAGACAGCATCCGAAGGTTATGAACCTTCCGTTTGTTGACAACATCCGCCGTCCCGACAGAGATAACACTATTGATGTTTACATCTCTGATGATTATGAGGATGTGCTTGCTGACGGTATATGGCAGCAGTTCTTCAAAACTAAGCCCGAACCTCTTACAAAGGAAGAGAAAAAGGCTTGGCTTGCAACATTTGACGGTGTTTCACTCGGTTCTGACGCATTCTTCCCATTCGGTGACAACATTGAAAGAGCAAAGCGTTCAGGTGTTAAATTTGTTGCACAGCCTGGCGGTTCAATTCGTGATGATAATGTTATTGAAACCTGCAATAAGTACAATATGACAATGTCATTTACGGGTATTCGTCTTTTCCATCACTAATAGAGGTGCGGTTATGAAAATTTTAATGATTGGTTCGGGCGGCAGAGAGCACGCTTTAATTAAAAAGCTTCTTGAAAGTCCTAAATGCACAAAGCTTTATTGCGCTCCCGGCAACGGCGGTATTTCAAGAGATGCCGAGCTTGTTAATATCGGAGTTATGGATAAAGAAAATATGGTTAAGTTTGCAAAGGACAATGCAATTGACCTCGTTTTTGTAGCTCCTGATGATCCGCTTGCTGACGGTATGGTTGACGCTATGCAGGAGGCTGGAATCAGAGCATTCGGTCCTAATGCAAATGCCGCTATTATTGAGGCGTCAAAGGTTTTCTCAAAAAATCTCATGAAGAAATACGGCATACCTACTGCAAAGTATGAAGTATTCAATGACGCTCAGAAAGCAATTGACTATATAAAGAACGAGAATACCGCTCCCGTTGTTGTAAAAGCTGACGGTCTTGCACTCGGCAAGGGCGTAATTATTGCTCAATCTGTTGATGAGGCAATTGAAGCAGTCAAAGAAATTATGGAGGACAAGAAGTTTGGCGACTCAGGTAACAATATCGTTATCGAAGAGTTTCTTACAGGTCCCGAGGTTTCTGTTCTTGCATTTACAGATGGTAAGTGCGTAAAACCTATGGTCAGCTCAAAAGACCACAAGCGTGCTTTTGATAATGACGAAGGTCTTAACACAGGCGGTATGGGCACAATCAGCCCGAACCCGTATTATACAGATGAGATTGCCAAGGAATGTATGGATACAATCTTTATCCCTACAATTGAGGCGATGAATAAAGAGGGCAGACCTTTTAAGGGTTGTCTGTACTTTGGACTTATGATTACACCGAACGGTCCAAAGGTTATTGAATACAATGCCCGTTTCGGCGATCCTGAGGCTCAGGTTGTTCTTCCAAGACTTAAAACTGACCTTGTAGATATCTGCGAGGCTGTTATTGACGAAAAGCTTTCCGACCTTGACATTGAATGGGACAACGGTGCTGCGGCTTGTGTTGTTATGGCAAGCGGCGGATATCCTGTTTCATATAAAAAGGGTATAGAGATGTTCGGTCTTAATGATAACGGCGGTGTCGATGGCGCAATCGTTTATCATGCCGGCACTAAGTACGAAAACGGAAAGTTCTATACAAACGGCGGTCGAGTTCTCGGTGTTACTGCAACAGCGGATACACTTGATGAGGCACTCGAAAAGGCATATGCCGCAGTAGAAAAAATTTCCTTTGAAGGCGCTCATTACAGACACGATATCGGAAAAACTAAATAATATATTAAGAGCCACTCTTAACGAGCGGCTCTTTTTTCAGCCTGCATTTTTAATCTGCAGTCTTAATTTGTCAGAAATCATGGCAATAAATTCGCTGTTTGTGGGCTTTCCTCTGTCGTTGTGAATTGTATATCCGAAATATGAGTTCAGAACATCAATGTCGCCTCGATCCCATGCAACCTCAATTGCGTGTCTTATAGCTCTTTCAACCCGTGAAGAAGTTGTTTCGTACTTTTTGGCAACCGACGGATAGAGCTGTTTTGTCACGGCATTGATAATTTCAGGATGCTCAACAGACATAATGATTGAATCGCGCAGATAGTGATAGCCTTTGATGTGAGCCGGAACTCCTATTTCATGGAGAATATCGGTCACTTTCATTTCAATTCCGAAAGCGTCGATAACTCTGCCTTTGCCAAAATTGTTTTTCTTGCTCAAATCCGATAAATCGCTGATAATGGTGCTTAATTCGGAAATGTTATATGGCTTCAACACAAAATACGATGCGCCCGAATTCATAATTTCACGCTCCAGAACAGGACTGTGAAAAGAGGAATATACCATAAAAACAGGCACTTTCGTGCTTTCTCGTGTAATGCTTCTCATAACACCGATCGCATCAAGTCTTGTCATAAATGAATCCATCAGTACAACATCAGGACTTTCTCGTTTAATTTTATCGCACAATTCTTCTCCGTCTTTTGCACAGAAAATAACGGAAATATTCTTACTTTGTAAGATATTAAGATTTTCCTGCGTAAATTCGGAAGCGTCATCGGTTACGATTAGTTTTATTTTGTTGTTCATTGTGATTTCCCCCAGTAATTTTTGTTGTACTAATATTACCACAAAATGGTAAAGATGGCAATACCTTCCATAAAACTTTTTTGAAAAATTGAGAAAAAAGTTTTATAATTTGCGTTACTAAATCAAAAATGAACAAACCATCATATATTTAGTGTTGATTATTGTAGCGATTTGCCATATATTGTGCAAATACACCGTACCCCTCTTTTGGATTATTCAGAAAAACATGGGTAACAGCGCCAATAATTTTGCCGTTTTGAACTATCGGACTGCCGCTCATACCCTGTACAATACCGCCGCAATTTTCGAGCAATCTACTGTCGGTTATTTTTATGACAAAATTTTCATTTGATGTCATATCACGGTTGCATATTCTTTTGATTTCAATATCATATTCCTGCGGCGTATCTCCGACAGGCGTTGTTACCATAACAGCCTTTCCTGTTTTTACCTCATCGTCATTTGCAATCAGATATTTCTTGTTTCTTTTATAATTTTCACTCGTTAAATCTCCGAAAATTCCTAAAGGGGAGTTTACGCTCAAATTACCAAACTTTACATCGGTAAAATATCCGCAGAAACTGCCGGCTTTACCGCAGACGCTTTTTTCAATTCCGCTGATTTCAGCCCGAACCGCTTCTCCCGATTTTAACGGTAACAAAGCAGCCGTGTCACAGTCGCATATTCCATGACCGAGTGCGGCAAAATAATTATTGCTGTCATTATAATAGGTTATAGTTCCAATGCCTGCACAGCTGTCACGAACCCACGCACCGAGGAGATATACTCCCACGGTATTTTTAATCGGCAAAACGGTTTTATTTTCGGTTTTGCCGTTTCTATCAATTTCAACAGTAATTTCATTGCCGTTTGATTTTTCAATTTCAGACTTTAATTCTTCATTTGTGCTGATTTTTGTATTATTTACTTTCTTTATAATATCGTTTACTTTAAGTCCGCCGTCTTTTGCGGGGCAAACATATTTTTCACCGTCATAGTAGCTTTCAAGCTTGATTATCATTGCTCCGTTAGCATAAAATTTAACTCCGAAAGCCTCACCGCCAATGTAAACCTCATTTTTATCATCAGCGGCATAAGGCGAAAAAGTCGAAACAGTAAATAATAATGTGAAAATCAGGGCAACTGATATAATTTCTTTAAATTTTCGCAAAAAATTCACCTTCTTTCCGTTGCCTTTATTATGATTTGCATTTATAATATAGATTAGTGCGTTGATGAAAATATTAAAAATGTTACTGGCAGAGGATTTTCCGAAAAGGCGATAAACAGCCGTGCATTGTAAATTATTTTCTGAAATTATATCATTTTCTTATTATGAGGTATATATGGAAAACACAAATTCTAACCTTGTCGGTCTTACCGATTCCGAAGTTCAAAAGCGTATAGATGAAGGAAAGGTAAATATTTCAACTAATATTAAAACCAAATCAATCAAAAGAATATTTTGTGATAACATTTTTACGCTTTTCAATCTTATAAATGTAATTTTGCTTGCGGCATTGATTTTTGTGGGTTCACACAAGAATATGCTTTTTATCGGTGTTGTTATCGCAAATATAATTATAGGTATAGTTCAGGAAATTCGTTCCAAAATAAGCGTTGATAAGCTGACTATTTTGTCTGAGAAAAAAATCAATGTTCTCAGAAACGGTAAAATTGCAGAAATAAGTAAAGATGAGATTGTTCTTGACGATATTCTTGTGCTTTCAAGAGGAAGCCAGATTCCTGCTGACTGCATTGTATGCGACGGCAACTGCAGAGTCAACGAAAGCTTGCTTACAGGCGAATCAAATCTCATTGAAAAGAATATCGGAGATGAACTGCTCTCGGGCAGTTTTATTGCGGCAGGAAAATGCTATGCTCAGGCTGTAAAGGTCGGAGCCGATTGCTATGCCGCTAAGATAAATAACGAAGCCAAATATATTAAAAAAGTAAATTCTCAGATTATGGAGTCATTCAATTTCATTATCAAAATCTGTACATTTGTACTTTTTCCGATTGGCATTGCATTTTTTATTCGACAATTCACACTGCCCGATGCAACATTGCAGTCTGCTGTAATCAGCACTGTTGCGTCGCTTGTCGGTATGATTCCAAAGGGAATGATTCTTCTTACAAGTTCTGTTCTTGCAGTATCAATTATCAGGCTTTCATCTAAAAAGGTGCTTGTACAAGAAATGTATTGCATTGAAACACTTGCAAGAGTTGATGTGCTTTGTCTTGATAAAACGGGAACGCTTACAACAGACGAAATGACGGTAACAGGTGTTATTCCGTTTGGGGCTGATGAAAATAAAATCAAGAAAGCACTTTCTTCAATTGTAAAAGCGTCCGATGAACTGAATGCAACTTTGTATGCACTGCGTGACTATTCGGATTCCGTTTCACCGTATGAGTGCAGTAAATTCTGCGATTTTTCCTCCGAAACAAAATGGTCGGGCGGTACATTTGAAAACGGAAAGACCTACATAGTCGGTGCGACTGAATGTATTTTAAAAAGCAGAGAAAAGTATTCCGAGGTGTATTCTGAGATTGAAAAGATAAATCAAACCGTCAGAATCCTTGTTCTTGCAGAAAGCGATAGTGAACCGGACAAAGACTCATTGCCTGATGATTTAAAACCGCTTGCACTCATTCTTATCAAGGATAAACTTCGTGATAATGTAAATGAAACGGTAAAATATTTTAAGGAACAGGGTGTCACCTTAAAGGTCATTTCAGGCGACAGCGTTAAAACTGTTAAAAATATTGCACTTGACACAGGAATTGAGGGTGCAGAAAATGCAATTGATATGTCAACCGTAACAACAGATGAAGAGCTTGAAGATGCGGCAGAGCGTTGTAATGTGTTTGGCAGAGTAACTCCGGCTCAAAAGAAAAAGCTTGTGGTTGCCCTTAAAAAGCACGGACATTCGGTTGCTATGACAGGCGACGGAGTAAATGATGTTCTCGCACTCAAAGAGGCGGATTGCTCCGTGGCTATGGCATCAGGCAGTGATGCCGCTCGAAATGTGTCACAGCTTGTACTTGTCAATAATGACTTTGGCGCAATGCCAAGCGTTGTGGCAGAGGGCAGACGAACAATCAATAACCTTGAACGAAGCTCTGCACTCTATCTTGTAAAGACGATTTATTCGGTTATACTTTCAATTTTCTTCATATTCTTTCGCACAGGATATCCCTTTGAACCGATACAGCTTACGCTTGTCGGTGCATTAACGGTTGGATTGCCTTCATTTGTTCTCGCACTTCAACCGAATAAAGATATAGTAAAAGGTAATTTCACCGTAAATATAATAGCAAGATCACTCCCAACAGCTTTTTGTATTTCGGCAGATACAATATTACTCGCAATTTTAAAGTATATGACAGGTATGCCGCAGGCACAGTTTTCAACTCTCTGCGTATATCTTACTGCATTTTCATGTATGCTGCTTGTAATCAGATTATCAATCCCGTTCAATCCGCTCAGAGCCGTTATGGTCATCGGATGTTCCGCAGGAATAATAATCGGTTCAATCTTCTTCGGCGGATTGTTCTCACTTGCACCGCTTACGTTTGAAAACATCATATTGCTTGTGATTTTTGCTGTAGGTACATTTGTTGTATTTAATATACTCTACAATATAGCACAGCACTATATAGAAAAATTCAAAAAGGAAAGTCATCTTAAACTGACTGCAAAAAGAAATGCAAATAAACAAAAACGCTGAAAAATTAATCAGACAACTGAATAATCAAGGCTATGAGGCTTTTATAGTAGGCGGTTGTGTTCGTGATTATCTTCTCGGTTTGACTCCGCATGATACAGATATTTGTACAAACGCTTTGCCTGAGCAGACAAAAAAATGCTTAGAGGCTTATCATACTTTTGATACAGGTATCAAACACGGCACAATTTCCGTTGTATGCGGCGGTGAAGTCTATGAAATCACAACATACCGTATTGACGGCGATTATTCCGATAACCGTCATCCGGACAGCGTAAGCTTTACACGAAACATAAACGAAGATTTGCGACGCCGTGACTTTACGGTAAATGCAATGGCATATAACGCTGAATACGGCCTTGTCGATCCGTACGGCGGTAAAAATGATCTTAAAGATAAAATTATCCGTTGTGTCGGAAATCCCGATACACGCTTCAACGAGGATGCTCTGCGAATCTTGCGGGCATTACGCTTTGCCTCTGTTTACGGATTTTCAATTGAAGAGAACACATCAAAATCTATATTTAAAAACGCAAACTTGCTAAAAAACATTGCAACAGAGCGTGTGACTTCGGAATTTCTAAAGCTTATCTGCGGTAAGGATGCCGTAAAAATTCTTGACACTTACCGAGAAACTATTGCTGTTATTATCCCTGAAATTACCGTTATATTCAATTTCAATCAGAACAACATTCATCATTCGTATGATTTGTGGCAACATACCCTGACTGCACTCGGCACAATTGAACCGAATCCCATACTTCGTATGACAATGCTCCTGCATGACATCGGCAAGCCTTCTGTCAAAACCACCGACAACAGCGGTCAATCGCATTTTCAGGGACATCAGCTTGAAAGTAAAAAAATTGCAGACAAAATTCTGCACAGACTAAGATTACCATCTGATTTTATTAACAAAACTCTTCTGCTTATTGAATATCATGATGTCCGTTTTAACGGCAGTAAAAAGCTTATGAAAAAGGTTATGAATGTACTCGGTACAGACCTTACAAAGCACTTGTTAGAGGTTGAATATGCCGATATATCTGCCCAGTCTGAATATCAACGAGAAGAAAAGCTCGGATATCTTGAAACGGCTAAAACACATCTTAATGAAATAATCGAAGATAACGAATGTTTCAAGCTGAGTCAGCTTGATGTCAACGGCAAAGATATTTTAAACCTCGGCGTAAAAGAGGGAAGAGATGTCGGAAATATTCTCGATTATCTGCTAATGCTTGTAGTAGATGCAAATGTCCCAAACAAAAAATCAATACTCATATCAAAAGCCAAAGAATATATTTACGGTAATCAAATAAATAAGTAATAAAAAAAGAGGATTTCAGCGAAAACTGAAATCCTCTGATTTTTTCTTTAAAATTAAAGAACCTTTGATAAAAATTCCTTTAAACGGTCGTCCTGCGGATTATTGAAGAACTCCTGCGGATTGTTCTTTTCTTTGATAACACCGTCGTCAATAAATACAACATCGGATGCAACTTCCTTTGCAAAGCCGATTTCGTGAGTAACAACAACCATTGTCATACCTGCCTTGGCAAGCTCTTTCATAACATCAAGAACTTCGCCGACCATTTCGGGGTCAAGTGCAGATGTCGGCTCGTCAAAGAGGAGAACATCGGGATTCATCGCAAGTGCTCTTACAATTGCAATACGCTGTTTCTGACCGCCTGAAAGCTGGTTCGGATATGCGTTTGCCTTTTCGGCAAGTCCTACACGCTCCAAAAGATCCATAGCGTCTTTTTTAGCCTCATCTTTGCTCTTGCCAAGGAGCTTGACAGGAGCCATTGTAAGGTTGTCAATAACAGTCTTGTGGGGGAAAAGGTTAAACTGCTGGAACACCATTCCCATTTTTTGACGGTGAACATTTATGTTAACCTTGGGATCCGTAATATCGGTACCCTCAAAGAAAATGTGACCGCCTGTCGGTTCTTCAAGTCTGTTAAGGCAACGGAGAAAAGTTGATTTACCCGAGCCTGACGGACCGAGAACAACAACTACATCGCCTTTAAAAATGTCAATATCAATACCTTTAAGAACCTGAATATCCTTACCGAATGATTTTTCAAGTCCTCTTACGGAGATTAATGCGTTATCTTTCACTCTTTTTCAATCTCCTTTCAAATCTTCTGAGGATGTACGAAAGCACAAGTACAATTACAAGGTAAATCAATGCAACCGTAATAAGCGGGAAGAATGCCTCGTAAGTTCTTGAACGAATCATGTTACCAATATATGTGATATCTGCAAGTGCAACATAACCTGCAACCGAAGTTTCTTTGAGAAGTGTAATAATTTCATTGCCGAGTGCAGGAAGAACATTTTTAATTGCCTGCGGAAGAACGACCATTGTCATTGTCTGTCTGTTGTTAAAACCGAGTGAACGGCTTGCCTCAGTCTGACCGATGTCAACAGCCATAATACCCGAACGAACAATTTCTGCAACATAAGCGGCAGAGTTCATACCAAATGCAATGATTGCGGCAAAGATACCGTTTCTTACAGATGCAAGAATAATGTAATACATAATCATCAACTGAACTACAACAGGTGTGCCTCTGATAACAGTAATGTAGATGTTGCAAATCGCATTAAAGAATTTCAGAACACAATCACCGAAGCTCCTGCATTTTCTCTTGCCAAGCTGAATATCGTGAGTAGCTCTTACAAGAGCAATGACAAAACCGATAATAACACCGATAATTGCTGCAAACAATGTGATTTCAAGGGTTACAAGCAAACCGCTTAAAAGCTGCTGCCATCTGTTATCTGTGATGAATGTGTTTTTAAAGCTTTCACCGAGATTGCCGAACAAGCTGCCTGACGCACTGTCGTTTACGATAATAACCTGAGTTGTGTTTGCATATGAAGTTGAAAAGTCGATATTTTTTCTTCTTTCCGGTGTGTCGGTCATACCCGCCATACCGAAATCGTCTTTGCCGGTCTGAACAGCAGTAATAACAGAATCAAATTCCATATCATCAATAACAAGTTTTTTACCGAGCTTGTCACAGATTGCTGTAGCCATCATCGGATCAAGACCGACAATTTTACCGCCTTCAACATATTCATACGGTGGAAAAGCAGCGTTCGTAGCCATATGAAGTTCACCGTCATACTTGATATCCTTAGGTGATTCATAGGGTACGGTATCAGTATTACCCTCTATGTAATAGCTTTTGATTTTGTCCAGAACGCCCTCGTCTTTAAGCTCTGCAAGAGCTTTGTCGATTTTTTCGGTGAGTTCATGATTTTCCTTTGAAATGCAGATTGCATACTGCTCTTCCGCAAAAGGTTCATCAAGAATTTTTAGTCCTGCATTTGCTTTTACAAATTCCTTTGCCGGTTCACTGTCAATTACAACACAGTCGATTTTATTCTGTGTAAGAGCTACGATAGCGTCGGCACCCTTGCTGTAACGCATAACCTTGGTGCCGTCAGCCTCATAGTCAGATACAAAAGTATCGCCGGTTGTACCTGTCTGAACACCTACGGACGCTCCTTTGATATCATCGGCAGTCTTAATTTCCTTAACCGATGAATCACCGCATCCGGTGAACAGAAAAACAGTGGAGAACAGCATTGAAATCAGTACCAATAAAGTAACTGTCTTTTTCATTGTTTTCCTCTTTTTCTTTCTCTTAAAATATTTATTTGCAAATCTTTATCAGATTCTTGCAACGCCTGATTCAATTGCAGCCTTCTTAACAGCCTCAGCAACAGTTTTACCGATTCTCTTGTCAAATGCCTCGGGAAGAATATAATCTGCATTAAGCTCTTCATCGCTCACGAGTGAAGCAATTGCAAAAGATGCGGCAACTTTCATTTCTTCGTTAATATCGCTTGCACGGCAGTCGAGAGCACCTCTGAAAATACCCGGAAAAGCAAGTACATTATTAATCTGGTTAGGAAAGTCACTTCTGCCTGTACCTACAACAGCCGCACCTGCCTTTTTAGCAATGTCAGGCATAATCTCGGGAGTAGGATTAGCCATAGCCAAAAGAATAGGATCCTTAGCCATTGACTTAACCATTTCTTCGCTTACGCAACCTGCGGCAGAAATTCCGAGGAATACATCAGCACCCTTCATTGCATCTGCAAGCGAACCCTCAAGGTGAGAAAGGTTAGTAATTTCAGCCATTTCCTGTTTAACAGCGTTAAGTCTCGGATCACCCTTGCAGATAATACCCTTACTGTCGCAAAGTGTAATGTCCTTTACACCCATATTAAGAAGGTGCTTTGCAATTGCAATACCTGCCGCACCTGCACCGTTCATAACAACCTTGATTTCGTCAAGCTTCTTGTGAACAAGCTTGAGTGAGTTGATAAGACCTGCGGCAACAATAACGGCAGTACCGTGCTGGTCATCGTGGAAAATCGGAATATCGCACTTCTCTTTGAGCTTCTTTTCAATTTCAAAGCATCTCGGAGCGGCAATATCCTCAAGATTGATTCCGCCGAATGAACCGCTGATAAGGTAAATTGCGTTTACAATTTCGTCAACATCCTTACTTCTTACGCAAATAGGAAATGCGTCAACATCGCCGAATTCCTTAAAAAGCGCACATTTGCCCTCCATAACAGGCATACCTGCCTCAGGACCTATGTCACCAAGACCGAGAACAGCTGTACCGTCGGTTACAACGGCAACAAGGTTGTTCCTTCTTGTGAGTTCAAAAGACTTGTCATAGTCCTTCTGAATTTCAAGACACGGTTCTGCAACACCCGGAGTGTAGGCAAGGGAGAGGTCTTCAGCCGAGTTAATCGGAACTCTTGAAACAACTTCAATCTTACCGTTCCACTCATAGTGTTTTTTGAGTGATTCTTTTCTGATATCCATATCGGTAACTCCTTATAATAATTTCCCTTTCATTATACCCCTAAAAAGCCGTTATATCAAGTAAAAATCACAAAATTCATTTGACTTTTGTACAAAAAAGGTATAAAATAAATGTGTGAGTGTGTTGAACAGCTGCGAGCAGCTGCTGAAAGGCACTGTGCGAGGAAAGTCCGGGCTTCACAGAGCAATAATAACGGCTAACGGCCGCCGGAGGCGACTCCAGGGATAGTGCAACAGAAAATTACCGCCATTATATGGTAAGGATGGAAAGGTGAGGTAAGAGCTCACCGGAGGGCAGGAGACTGCTCTGCCGTGTAAACCCTATTTGAAGCAACACCGTGGTAGGACATTATACGCTTGCTCGGCGTGTCCTTAGGAGGTGGCATCGAGCAGATTCGGTAACGGTCTGCCAAGATAGATGGCTGTTCACGACAAAACCCGGCTTACAGACACAGTCGCATATTAAGGCACCTTTTATGGGTGCTTTAATGTTATTGTCGAATTTTAGCAATTTGTACAAATGTTATGCACATTTGAAATTAATTTAAAAATGCAATTGCATTTATGCTGCTCTTTATTGTACTTTGCTTTATGCTGAAATCTATTGAAATTGATTTAATTTGATTAGTTTCAGTCGACTGATTCGACACATAGTAGAGTTTTGAAATTAATTTGAAAGGTGTGTAAAAATTTGAAAACAAAATCAAAAATACTCAGCGCAATATTGAGCGTGAGCATCCTGTCGGCAAGCCTATCTGCCTTTGTATCCGGTTCACTCGGTGTTCAGGCGGCAGAAAGCTCGCCAACCGTATCGGCTAATAAGTACAAGCTCAAAGATAACATTCAGGACGGTGTAATTTTACATTGTTTTGACTGGACTTATAACGATATTAAGGCTGAATTGCCTAAAATTGCAAAGGCAGGATTTACAAGTATACAGACTTCTCCGGCACAGCCAAACGGAACAGGTACTTGGTATTGGTTATATCAGCCAATTTCATTCAGTATCGGAACAAATGGTATCGGCACAAAGGCTGAACTTCAGTCGCTTTGCGATGAAGCAGATAAGTACGGAATTAAGGTTATTGTCGATGTTGTCGCTAACCATTTGAGAGGCGATCACAACAACATAGACAACGATTTAAAGCCATCCGAGTATTGGCATACCTTCGGCGGAGGTATTGACTGGAAAAACCGTTGGCAGGTAACACACGGCTCGATTGGTATGCCGGACATTGCAACCGAAAATCCATATGTTCAGCAAAAAGTCTGCAACTATGTTCAGGAACTCAAGTCGGTAGGCGTTGACGGACTTCGTTGGGACGCCGCAAAACACATTGGCGTTCCGAGCGAGGGTGACGATTTCTGGAAATCGGTAACACAGTACGGTCTTTATAACTACGGCGAAATTCTCGGTGGTCCCGATGACCGTTCGACAGGCAATGAAGACATTATGAAAGAGTATACCGATTATATTTCTGTCACAGACAGTAACTACGGTAAAGAACTTCGTGATTCATTTAACTCAGGCAAAGCACCTGCTTCAAGCGGAAACTGGAGTGAAAAAGGCATTTCAAACGATAAGCTTCTTTATTGGGGTGAAAGCCATGATACATGGTCAAATAACAAAGACTGGGGCTTTTCAAATGAAATGAGTCAGAATGTTATTGACCGTGCCTATGCGGTTGCGGCAAGCCGTAATAAGGTTACTGCTCTTTATTTTTCCCGTCCTTCTTCAACCAACAAAGACAGTATCAAAATGGGAGAAAAAGGCTCAACTCATTTCACCAGCAGTGAGGTTGCCCAAATCAATAAGTTCCATAATGCAATGGACGGTAAAGCTGATTACTACACAGTGTCAGACGGTTGTTCTGTAATTACCCGTAAAGACGGCGGTGCTGTTATCGTAAAAGGCAGCGGAAGCGGCGAAGTATCGGTAGAAAACGGCGGCGGTTACGCAAAACCGGGTACATACACAGACGCTGTTTCGGGCAACACATTTACAATTACATCAAGCACCATTTCAGGTACAATAGGTTCATCTGGTATAGCAGTAGTCTATGATGCCGAACCCGAAGGACCTTCAGCGTCAGTAACTCCGGGTTCAACAAACTACAATACAGATGAGCTCACACTTACGCTCAATTGCAAGAATGCAAAAAATGCTCAGTATTCAATTGATGACGGTGCATTTGTAAACTACACAAACGGTCAGAAAATTACAATCGGTACAAACCTTGCTTACGATACTGTAACCACAGTAACAGTAAAAGCAAGCGACGGCAAGACAACATCCGATCCGGAAACATATACATACACAAAGGTAGACCCGAATGCCGTAAAGGTTGTTGCTTATGATAACTCATCAACCAAGTGGTCTAAGGTTAATGCATATTTCTGGAGTGATGATAATAAAGAAATGACATCGTGGCCGGGCAAGAAAATGACTGACAAGGGTAATAATATTTTTGATATTGAAGTGCCTGACGGTGCAAAATATGTAATCTTCAACAACGGTGACAGTCAGACAGATGACCTCATGATTGCAGACGGTAATAAAATTTACAGCAACGGTTCTTGGCAGAACTATTCGACTGTAAAACCCACTCAGCCGACAACAGCTCCTTCCACGACAGTCCGTCCTACTACAATCGCAACTCAGCCTACCACATCACAGCCTATCACAACACAGCCTGCTACAACACAGCCGTCTACAACTCAGCCGGTAACAGAGCCTTCAAACAGAATTCTTATCGGTGATGTTGATTTAAACGGAACAATTACAGTCTGTGATTCAACTGAGGTTCAAAGATACATTGCTTGCATATCGACTTTAAGCGATGAGGCTCTCATTGCGGCTGATGTAAACAAGGATTCTGTTATTTCTGTAAAAGATGCAACTATGATTCAGGCTTATATCGTTAAGCTTATTGTTGAAGACTCATACTGCGGTACTTACACAGAAAATGTTGCACCCACCCAGCCTACAACAAATGTCACAGAGCCAACAACCGAGCCGACTTCAATTCAGACGAAGAATTATGTTTATTTCAATAATACGGAAAACTGGTCAACAGTAAATGTCTATGTATGGAGTTCAAAAGATTCGACTTATATGAGCTGGCCCGGCAAGGCTATGGAAAGTATAGGTAATAACACATACAGATTTGAACTTCCGAATGGTGCAGAATATGCTATATTCAATAACGGTTCAGCACAGACAGGTGACTTAAAAATCCCCGATGTAAATATGATTTACTCAAACGGACAGTGGAGTAAATACTCCGAGTAAAATTTAATAAGTTTATCTAAGAGCCGCCCCGCACAATCAAGCGCATTTTGCTGTTTTGATTTTTACTGTCGGGGCGGCACTGTTATTTGTTTGGTTCATCACGATTTTTTGTGGGATGGAGAACGGACAGAAGGAATAGAAATATAGCGAATAAAGGTAAAGAAGAAGTCATCATCACGGTAACCGTAGCCGATCTTGTTGTTGAAACCTTCGAACTTGCCGGTGCTGATTTGATATCATCTAAATAGAGCATAGCTTTCTTTCCTCCATTGTTTGTTTTGCTAACTACAATTCTGGAGCTTCCTGTGCTCTTTTTCAATACTTACTTTTGACTATCCCACATTTTTTCGTAATGAGGGTAAAAAAGCAATGTTTCCATTTGTTTGGAAACATTGCTTTTGTTAATTTTTTACTTATTACTTTAATTTTGTATCTATATATTCTATGTACGGTTTGCGATTATAAATGCTGTCTTGGTGATTTTTATACCATTCAAATTCTTCTTTCAATCCATCATACAAAGATACTGTATTTGGCATTAATTCATTTTGTTTTCTTACATCAAGCACATATTCGTAATCGTAGAAGCAAAAATATTCTCTTTGCGGAATATCTTTCGACACGCTTACAAATTTAACTTCTCTGCCTGCCACTTTGTAGCAAAGCTCAACCCATTCTTTTATTGTAACGGTTTCTTTGTTTCCAACATTAAAAATATGATTACTTGGGTGCTTTTCTATTATTATCTCAATAAATTTACAAAGGTCTGACACATTGAAAAATTGCAATTTCATATCTCCGTTTTCTGGAATGTAGAATTTTCTGTCTAGAATAGCACAATCAAAGGGAAATGCTTCTCTGTACAAATTTTCATACATACCGTAAAAATACGGCGGACGAAGAATATACGCGTTTGGGACATTATCAAGTAAGTATTTTTCTGCATTGAGTTTGTTAATTCCGTAATCGCCCCAGACAGAATTTTTACCGCAAGTTTGATTTTCGGCAAACGGCTGGGGATTAGTTTCGGGATAAACCGCACTTGAACTGATGAAAATGTAATCATCAAACGAAATACCTGACTTTAAAAGAGCCTTTATATGCTCATCAGTGTACGCTGTGATATCAAGAATTAAATCAAAGTGTTCGTCAGCAAATTTGTTGCCAAGATTTAATCTGTCGCAATTAATCAGATGCACACCTTGTGATTGAGGTCTGCTGTTTCTGTTTAGAACAAAAACTTCGTTGCCTTTACTCACAAAATGCTTGGCTGCATATCTGCTTACAAATGTCGTTCCGCCTGTGATTAGAATTTTCATACCAAAAACTCCTTGAATAATATTTGCATCACCGTATGGTGATAACCAGCGTTAATTATCTATTCAATTTTTATTCGATTTTTCAATGATTTTTTCGGCACATTTAATGCCGTCAACTGCGGCGGAGATAATTCCGCCTGCATAGCCTGCACCTTCACCGCACGGATACAGCCCTTCAATAAGTACACTTTCGAGCGTATCTGTTTTTCTCATTATTCTGACGGGGGAAGAGCTTCTGCTCTCAACGCCAGTCAAAACAGCATCACCGTCATCAAATCCGTGTAACATCCTGCCCATTTTTACAATGCCCTGAGCCATAGAAGTGCAGACATATTCAGGCAAAATCTCGTTCAGATTTGAAAATTCATAATTCGGACCGATACTTGGCTTTACATCACCGAGATGTGTGGATTTTCTGTTATTAAGAAAATCGTCAACTCTTTGTATGGGTGCATTATAATTTTCACCGCCGGCAACGAATGCTTTTGATTCAAGCTTTCTCTGTAAATACATTCCGGCAAGCGGATGGTCGGATTCATAATCATCCGGGTTTATTCCTACAAGCAACGCTGAATTTGAATTTTCGGCATTTCGTGCAAATTCACTCATACCGTTGGTGCAAAGTCTGTTTTCTTCGCTTGATGCATTGACGACCTTGCCGCCGGGACACATACAAAATGTATACACACCCCGTCCGTTATCAAGGTGTGTACTCAGCTTATAATTTGCCGAACCGAGTTTTTTATTGCCCGCAAACCTGCCGTATTGTGCCTTGTCAACTTTTTCACGAAGATGTTCAATTCTTCCACCTACCGAAAAAGGCTTTGCCTCAATCGGCAACTTTAAATCATAAAGCATCTCAAAAGTATCCCTTGCGCTGTGACCGATTGCAAGAATAACATTGTCTGTTTCTATAATTTCATCGCCGTTTTTGGTTTCAACGGTTATAGATTTCAGCTTGTTATCACTAAAAGTCATTGAAACAAGCTTCGTTTCAAACATAACCCTTCCGCCAAGCTCAATAATCTCGTTGCGGATATTTTTTATTGTGCCTTTTAGCATATCCGTTCCGATATGTGGCTTTGCGTTATAGAGAATTTCATCTGGTGCGCCGTGACTTACAAATTCTTCAAGCACCTTGCGTTGTCTTATATCTTTTGTACCTGAATTCAGTTTTCCGTCAGAAAATGTTCCCGCACCGCCTTCACCAAACTGAACATTTGAAGTTATATCAAGCTGACCGCTTGTCCAGAACCTGTTTACATCGACAGTTCGTCTGTCAACATCACGACCTCTTTCAATAAGAATAGGATTTGCACCGCTTCTTGCCAGAATAAGTGCCGCAAATAATCCTGCCGGACCTGCTCCGACAACAATGGGGGAGGGCGCATTGCCGAATTTCATCTGATTATATTCATACTTTCTCGCAATTTGAGCGTTACCGCACTTTTTGCAGACTTTATCCTCGTTGATATTAAGTTCAGCGTCAACGGTTGTAAGAAAGTAGATATTATCCTTTTTTCTTGCGTCAACCGATCTGCGAAAAATCTTACAGCTTTTTATGGATTTTTCTTCAATCCTCAACTGTTGGGCAACTGCCTTGCGAACCGATTTATCATCGTAGTCAAGGCTTAAATGTATATTGTTCACTCTGATCATAAATTTTCTCCTGCAATAATTCCGCCTGCAAATGCAAAATGAAGATTAAATCCTCCGCATTCACCGCAAAGGTCAATTGCCTCACCACATACAAAAAGATTTTTTACAATTTTACTCATCATAGTGTTTTCGTCAATTTCTTTACCTAAAACACCGCCCAAAGCACATTGTGCGTGTGAGAAATCTTCTTTTCCGCTTACTGTAAATGACATCGATTTTATTGTTTTGCAAATTCCTGATACTTCGTCTTTTGAAAGTTTGGAACAAATCTTTGACAAATCAACTCGGCTGATTTTCAGAATTGCCTGTCCGATTCTCTTCTGAAAAATTCCTGTCAAAAGCTGTTCACACGGCAAATCAGAAAACAATGATATATGTTGTCTGATTATTTTAATCAGTTCATTTTCTGAATAATCGGGCAATAAATCAAGCACTATTTTGTCGTTCGGTTTAGCAAACAATGAAAGATTGAATACGCAAATTCCCGACAGCGAATTCTCGGTAAATTGAATTTCGCCTGTTTCTTCCTTGATTAATCGACTGTGTTCACCGTATAACTGTGCCTTGCCCGTAACTCTCAGACCTTTTAATGTTTTCAGAACATCGCTTTTAACCTTAACAGGGCATAAAGCAGGGGAGAACGAAATAACCTTATGACCGAAATTTTTAAGATAATCAATTGCACTTGCGTTTCCGCCAAGCTTAGGCGCGGCTTTTGAACCGTTTGCAATCACAAGCTTGTTGCATATGAAATCGTACTTTTTCTCGCTGTCATCAGACGAAATTTTAAAACCGTTTGAAACTTTTTTTATAGAATTGACATTCTGTTCCGTGAAAACATCTATTCCGAGTGTTTCAACCCGTAACCGCAGAACATCCAGCACAGATGCGGCGTGTTTGCTTATCGGGTAATATCTGCCCTCGTTATCGTAAAAACTTAAAAGACCTAAGTCTTTAAAAATATTCGCTATCTCATCACCGCTGAATCTTTCAAAAATTTTTTTACTCTGCTTTTTGAAAGAACCCACATATTTATCGGGGGATATACGGTGATTTGTCAGGTTACATCTGCCGTTGCCTGTTGACATCAGCTTTTTGCCTAATCTGTCATTTTTTTCGATTATTGCAATTTTTTTTGAACGGTCATGTTTCTTTGCTGTGATTGCACACATAAGTCCCGATGCACCGCCGCCGATTATAATTGCGTCATATATATTTTTCTTTTCCATTTTATAAATTCACCAAAAAATAAGGGCAGCGATGTGCTGCCCAAAATTATTTACGGAGCAAAAATAAAGTTGATTCCGTTTGCAACAAGTACCGAACCGATACCCATTATAATACCTGCGATAACAACACCGCACATAACGGCTATAACGCTTTTCTTAAATCCGAGGTCAAGAATACTTGCCGCAAGTGTTCCCGTCCATGCGCCTGTGCCGGGAAGAGGGATGCCTACGAAAAGCATAAGTGCAACAAACATTCCGTTGCCTGCTTTTGCCTCAAGTTTTTTGCCGCCTTTTTCGCCTTTTTCAAGACAGAAAGAAAAGAATCTGCCGATAAACTTCTTATCAGAACCCCAAACAAGAACCTTTCTTGCAAAGAGGTAGATAATCGGAACAGGGAGCATATTGCCTAAAATGCAGACTACATATGTCCAAAAAAGATTTAAGTCATTTGCAACCGCAACAGGCACAGCACCTCTGATTTCTACTATCGGAACCATTGAAATAAAAAATACTATTAAATACCACATATTTGCTCCTTAGAAATTATATTTTGCCAATACCTGATAAGTATAACAGATTTAAAAGTTTTTTTCAATATTTGAGCAAGATAAAATCTTCCATAATAAAGCCTTAAAATTTGATTTATTTATACATTATGATAAATAATTATTCAAAAGTTGACATTGACTGAATAATCTGTAAAATATATTGTGGAGTGATTTGATGAAAACGAATTCCTGTTCAATACGATTTAGAATTATTATTTTTATTCTAACCGCATCTGTAATTGCATTTGCGTTTATTCATTCTTCAATGCCATCAGTTGAGTCGGCACAAGAGAGTGAAAGCGTCCTTGATTTTGTCACAGTAATTTTAAAATTATTCGGAATTGAGCCGAATCTTTCGGATCACATAATCAGAAAATTCGCCCATTTTACGGAATACACCGTACTCGGAGCATTGCTCTGTTCATGTGCGTATTCATTTGACCGAATCAAACCTATAAAATTCATACCTTATACCGTTTCAATCGGTCTGTTTACCTGTTTTGTTGATGAAACAATTCAACTTGGCATAGATGGAAGATCGGGACAGGTAAGCGATATGTGGATTGACTTTTTCGGTGTGTTGCTCGGTACGGCTGTAATGCTTGTTGCATTTTGGATTTACAGGAAGATACGAAAGATCAACTAACTATATGTATGCGAATAAGAAAGGAATCAGTATGGGAAATATGGAAAATTCAGTAAAGCCCCATGAAAATAAAATGGGAACTATGCCAATGACAAGGCTCATTCTGACAATGAGTCTGCCTGCAATTTTTTCAATGACAATTCAGGCAATGTATAATGTTGTTGACAGTATTTTTATCGGCAACTATGACGCAGACGGACTGACCGCAACTTCGCTTGCGTATCCCCTGCAAATGCTTTTGATTGCGTTTGCAGTCGGTACGGCAGTCGGTGTAAACTCGTTTGTTTCAAGAAAATTAGGTGAGAAAAATTTTGTTCAGGCAAACGACGGAGCAACTCACGGTCTTGTAACCTGTATTTTTAATTATGTAATATTTTTATTGCTCGGACTTTTTGCGGTTCGCCCGTTTATGGCAATGTACACGCAGAATGAGGCTATTCTAAATTACGGAATCCAGTATCTGACGGTTGTACTTTGCTTCTCGTTCTTTTCAATTGTACAGATTATGGTTGAAAAAACGCTTCAGGCAACAGGCAATATGATATTCCCGATGTTATCCCAGCTTTTCGGTGCAATTGTAAATATTATTTTTGACCCGCTCCTGATTTTCGGTATAGGTATTTTCCCTGAAATGGGCGTTCTCGGTGCGGCAATTGCTACTGTATTCGGTCAATTCTGCGGTATGGCTTTCTGCCTTGGCATTCTTTTCTTTAAGAATAACGAAGTTAAAGTTTCGTTCAAACATTTCAAATTGAATGGTTCTACATTAAAATCTATCTATGTTGTAGGCTTTCCGTCAGTAATTATGCAGTCAATCGGTTCGGTTATGATTATCGGACTCAACGCTATTCTTGCTGTTTCTGAGGCTGCCGTTACTGTTCTCGGTATCTATTATAAATTACAGAGCTTTGTATTTATGCCTTGTTTCGGACTCAATCAGGGCGTAATGCCGATTATCGGTTATAACTACGGTGCAAGAAAGAAAAAGAGAATGTATTCCGCTCTCAAGAGAGGACTTATTATCGCCGTAATTATTATGGCGGTCGGTACAATTCTTATGTGGACAATCCCTGAACAGCTTATTGCTATGTTTGGCGGCACACAGGATATTATGGATATCGGTGTTCCTGCATTCAGAATCATCAGTCTTTGCTTTATTCCTGCCGCTGCCGGCATTATCTTTACAACACTTTTTCAGGCAGTCGGAAAGGGATTGCGCAGTCTTATTATGTCATTCTGTCGTCAGCTTGTACTCATTCTTCCGATTGCGTGGGTGCTTTCTATGGTGTTTGATTATACAGCCGTATGGTATGCATTCCCGATTGCGGAATTTTTCTCGTTAATGCTTGCAATTGCATTTTTTGTCAACCTTACAAAAGGTGATTTCAAAAGCCTTGACCAAAAGATTGTATGACACAGTTAAATTTGTTCGCCTCATTGCATATATTGCATTGAGGTGATTTTTTTGACAGAAAATAATGATAACAGAAATACCATTACATATGACGATGACTGGAAATCTGTTTCATATTCGGAATACCCTAAGGTATCGGAGGAGCTTGATTCAGATGAGGAGGATGTGAACTCTTTATCGGCTGAAAATAGTGATGAAAAGAAAAATTCTCCGAAACAGCTTGTGATAACGATTCAGCTTGTGTGTTGTATTCTTATAGCTCTTGCGGCTTTTTTGCTTAATTTATTCGGCGGTGAGGTCTATGCCGCAACACGGGAATGGTACTATTCAAACCTTGAAAAATCCGTTGTTTTTGATACGGGCGATAATAAAATAGATTTATCAAATCTGTTTACTGCAACAAGCGATGAAGTTTCGTCTGCTGAACATTGATTTTACGGTTTCGTATTCACTCATTTGTCTTGGAGCAATATGTGTGATACTGAATATATTTTTAGGATTTCTATGTTGCATTATGGCTGTGATTATTCATGAGTGCGGTCATCTTCTTGCAATGCTCATTTGCAAATCTCCGCCTGATGAAATTAAAATTTCGCTGTTTGAAATCAAGATTACCAACTCTTCAAGGCAGTTAAACACAACCCATCAGAACATTTTCATAATTTTTTTCGGACCTTTAGTTAATTTCATTTGTTTTATTCTGTTTTATCTGTTATACTTATGTAATAGTGAATTTTTATTGCCGATTGCCATGACGAACCTTTGCACGGGACTTTTTAATATGCTGCCAGTTATGTCGCTTGACGGCGGACAGCTTATGTATGTTATTCTGTGCAGAAAATTCTCGGAAAAATCAGCCGAAAGAATCATAAATATAACTGCTGTTATAATTCTTTTTCCGCTGACGGTACTCGGCTTTATGGTTTTGCTAAATTCAAAATATAATTTTTCGCTGTTGTTTGTGTGTGCTTATCTCATTGCGTCACTTTTATGCAAAAACAACAGGTACTACTGACGGAGGATTTCTATGGTCAGCAAAGAAGTTGAAAAATTACTTCTGAAAGTTCAAAAGCCGGGAAGATATGTCGGCGGTGAACTCAACGAAGTAATCAAGGATAAAAAGAAAGTAGATTGCAGATTTGCCTTCTGCTTTCCCGATACCTATGAAGTAGGTATGTCCCATCTCGGAATGAAAATTCTTTACAGCCTTATGAACGCTGTGCCGTACATTTGGTGCGA
>OGYT01000670.1_pt1 | contig 26077 bp, 18 predicted proteins | sample 1576631 | NCBI WGS metagenome assembly OGYT01 (sample SAMEA3541588, study PRJEB24748) | human gut metagenome | biome: human gut; feature: human-associated habitat; material: faeces | place: China | collected 2012
TATGAAAAAGAAATTTTTTACTAATTTATGGTTGACTTTTCATAGCTGGTCTCCGATATAAACTCCATCCGGAATATCCGAAATATTTACTTCTTCAATAGTCGTTTCCTTTACCGCCCGCTTATACTCTCCAACACGATCTATATAAGCAGTTCCAAAAATTGATGCTAAAAGAAGAAACAACATAATAAGAATCATCACTATCTTTTTTCTGGATATACTCATTTCAAACTCCTCATCTTTCTATTATTCTGGTATTTTCTCTATGGAATGGTACAACATGCCAAACCCATCCTCTAAAAATTCACTCTTTGATAAATCCATCGACATTTTGATATATTCTTCCTTATTCGCTGCAAGCTGTATCAGTCCTGCTAACATTCCCCAGAACTGAAAGATCGTAGGCATTATTTTTAAATCCTCTCGCAAATCACCATTTTGAATGCCTGCCACTAAAAATTCTTTCATTTTTTCATTGATTTCTTCCCCCACATGATAGGTAGCTTTCTCTTCTGGCAGGTAATCATGATCTTTAAAATCAACATTCATTTTGTCCAACACCATTTTAAAATAAAACGGAAATTCCTCCTGATACTGTATTAAACCTTTACAGATCATATCGTATCTAGCCCTTGTTGTCTGCTGCTCTTCTAACGCAGTAACTATATATCCATATAATTTTTGCATGCTCTCTAAAACCAGCAGACCAATGATCTCCTCTTTGTTTTCAAAATATACATATAACGTAGCTTTACTGTATCCAGCAGCTTCTGCAATATCACTCATGGAAGTTGCCGTGATTCCATTTTCCATAAACAGTACCGATGCCGCTGACGCAATATTTTCTCTATGTACTGCCCTCGGTTCTTTTTTTCTTCGTCCCATATACCTCTCCTCTTCAGTTAATTAAACTCTTGGTTTAATTATATTGATAAATATATGGATTGTCAATCCTTACCTTTACACAACACAAAAACCCGCACAAACCTTTCGGTTCATGCGGGTTTTCCCCTATATATTACCTTTTCCCAAAAATAACATATCCCCTTTTTAATTGATGCAATACAAATTATTTGTCTGCGATAGCAGCCCTGTGCATGCAGCACAGACTGCATTTTACCTTATAACAAATTATTTATTTGCAATAGCAGCCTGTGCTGCAGCTAAACGAGCGATCGGCACACGGAATGGTGAACAGGATACATAATCCAGACCAATCTTGTGGCAGAACTCAACAGATGAAGGATCTCCACCGTGCTCACCACAGATACCAACATGGAGTTTCGGATTAACCGGTTTTCCAAGTTTAATAGCTGTCTCCATTAACTTACCAACACCTGTCTGGTCAAGTTTTGCAAATGGATCGTTCTCGAAAATTTTCTTATCATAGTAAGCATTTAAGAACTTACCAGCATCATCACGAGAGAAACCATATGTCATCTGTGTTAAGTCGTTTGTACCGAAGCAGAAGAAGTCAGCTTCTTTTGCGATCTCATCAGCTGTAAGAGCAGCTCTTGGAATCTCGATCATAGTACCTACTTCATACTCAAGTTTGATACCTGCTGCTGCGATCTCAGCATCTGCTGTCTCAACAACAACATCTTTTACATATTTTAACTCTTTTACTTCGCAAACCAATGGGATCATGATCTCAGGTTTTACAGTCCAGTCAGCATGTTTCTTCTGAACGTTGATTGCTGCACGGATAACAGCTTTTGTCTGCATCTTAGCAATTTCCGGATAGGTAACTGCAAGACGGCATCCTCTGTGTCCCATCATTGGGTTGAACTCATGTAAAGAAGCGATGATGTTCTTGATGGTCTCAACAGATTTACCCTGAGCTTTTGCAAGTTTCTCAATGTCAGCTTCCTCAGTCGGAACGAACTCATGAAGAGGTGGATCTAAGAAACGGATTGTAACTGGGTTACCTTCCAGAGCTTCGTATAATGCTTCGAAGTCTCCCTGCTGATATGGCAGGATCTTCTCTAATGCAGCTTCTCTCTCTTCTACAGTATCGGAGCAGATCATCTCACGGAAAGCAGCGATTCTGTCTTCCTCGAAGAACATATGCTCTGTACGGCAAAGACCGATACCTTCTGCACCAAGCTCACGAGCTTTCTTAGCATCTGCAGGAGTATCTGCGTTTGTACGAACTTTAAGAGTTCTGAACTGATCAGCCCAAGCCATAACACGTCCGAACTCACCAGCGATTGTAGCATCAACAGTCTTAATTGCTCCATCGTAGATGTTACCGGTTGTACCATCGATTGAGATGTAATCTCCCTCATGGAACTCTTTGCCAGCTAATGTAAATTTCTTATTTTCTTCGTCCATAGCGATATCGCCACATCCGGATACACAGCAGGTACCCATACCACGTGCAACTACGGCTGCGTGAGATGTCATACCACCACGAACTGTTAAGATACCCTGGGAAGCTTTCATACCAGTGATATCCTCTGGAGATGTCTCAAGACGTACTAATACGACTTTCTCTCCTCTTGCATTCCACTCTTCAGCATCCTCTGCTGTAAATACGATCTTACCACATGCAGCACCCGGAGAAGCACCAAGTCCTTTTCCGATCGGTGTAGCAGCTTTTAATGCAGCAGCATCGAACTGTGGATGAAGTAATGTATCAAGGTTACGAGGATCGATCATAGCAACTGCCTCTTCCGGAGTCTTATGTCCCTCGTCTACTAAATCGCAAGCGATCTTAAGTGCAGCCGGAGCTGTTCTCTTACCGTTACGGCACTGAAGCATGTATAACTTCTTGTTCTCAACGGTGAACTCCATATCCTGCATATCATGATAATGATTCTCAAGAGTCTCACAAACTTTTAAGAAGTCTGCATATGCCTCAGGGAATTCTTTCTCCATCTGAGCGATTGGCATAGGTGTACGAACACCTGCAACTACGTCCTCACCCTGTGCATTGATTAAGAACTCACCCATCAGTTTGTTCTCGCCAGTTGCCGGATCACGTGTAAATGCAACACCTGTACCGGACTCGTTATTTAAGTTACCGAATACCATAGGCATTACGTTAACTGCAGTACCCCAGGAATATGGGATATCGTTATCACGACGATATACGTTTGCACGTGGGTTGTCCCATGAACGGAATACAGCCTCGATAGCAAGTTTTAACTGCTCAACAGGATCTGAAGGGAAATCTGTACCTAACTGGTTCTTGTACTCAGCCTTGAACTGCTCTGCTAACTCTTTTAAGTCAGCTGCTGTAAGGTCGATATCAAATTTAACGCCTCTCTCTTCTTTCATCTTGTCGATGAGCTGCTCAAAGTATTTTTTACCAACTTCCATAACTACATCTGAGAACATCTGAATGAAACGTCTATATGAGTCATATACGAAACGCTCGAATGCAGGATCCGGATTACCTTTGATCATTGCAGCAACTACTTCGTCATTTAAACCAAGGTTTAAGATGGTATCCATCATACCTGGCATGGAAGCTCTTGCTCCTGAACGAACAGATACTAATAACGGATTCTCAAGATCGCCGAATTTCTTTCCGTTGATCTCTTCCATTTTCTTAACGCCTTCCATAGCCTGAGCCATGATCTCGTCGTTGATCTTGCGACCATCTTCATAGTACTGTGTACAAGCCTCTGTTGTGATTGTGAATCCCTGTGGTACAGGAAGTCCGATGCTTGTCATCTCTGCAAGGTTGGCACCTTTACCGCCAAGCAGGTTACGCATGGTCATGTCGCCTTCGCTAAACATATACACCCATTTGTTTGCCATTTTGATAATTCCTCCTAAAATAAATTACTATGTAATTATGGACACCGTATTTGTTTCCATAATCAAGCCATGTTATGTGCCTTTCTAAAACGCACATATTTATTCTAACATATTTTGTCTAAATAGCAACATTTTTTTTACTGTTTTTCCCTGTTTTTTTGTAACATTTTCACAATGTAAAACTTTGTTCCGTTATGTGGAACATTTTGGATTTGTTTATTTCTTTTTCCATTTTGCATACAGTGTGATTTTCCCCGTGCTGCCTTTCTTAATAGAGGTTACCTTTCTGGTACATTTTTTATCACGGTACCATCCTTTAAACACATACCCTTTTCTTGTTGGTGCTGCCAGTTTTATCATCTTTGAAGTAATGGTATATGTTTTCGGATTTTTCTTATTATTTTTGCCTCCGTTTAATTTGTAGGTAATGGTGTACTTTTCCTTTGCCCATTTTGCATACAGTGTTACTTTTCCGGTACTGCCCTTTTTAATAGAGGTTACCTTTTTGGTACATTTTTTATCACAATACCATCCTTTAAACACATACCCTTTTTTTGACGGATTTGAAAGTTTTATCGTCTTTGAAGTGATTTTATATGTTTTGGGATTCTTCTTATTATTTTTGCCTCCATTCAGGTTATATGTAATCTGATACTGTGCTGCTTTCCACTGGGCATATAAAGTTACGACCTCATCTGCTTTTTTTGTCAGATTTTTTACATAGGCATTTTCCTCATAAAAGGTTCCCTTCCCATCTGGCTGCGTATTCCAGCCTGCAAATGTATATCCTTTCTTTTCAAACTTATTTTTTGAAAGTTTTTCCTTCTGACCCGCCGCACATGCTTTCTCACTCATTTTCCCTTTTGCTGCACCATTTCCATCAAATTTTATTGTATAAAGATATGGACACACGACAACCGGGACATTCCTCTTAAATGCTTCTGCATTGATTTTATCTTTGGAGAGACTGGTTATTACATATATTTTTTCAGATCCGTCTGTCGTTTCCCAGGAAAATGCTTCGCTGCCAATCTCTGTAATCGTCTTTGGCAGCCTTATCTTCCCAAGCACGCCGCCGTCCTTATAAAACGCACAGATTCCAATTGTTTTTACCGCGGTCTGGGAAAGATCAAGTTCCCCCGTTAAATTTTTACAGGATAAAAAAGCATAACTGTCAATCGCCGTTAATGTTTTGGGGAATTTCACGGTTTTTAATCCACTGCAGGCAGAAAATGCACTACCGCCTATTTCTGTAACCAAAGTCTGGGATAAATCCATTTTCTCCAGTGAACTGCAGCCTGTAAATGTGCCAAATCCAATTTTCGTTATATTCTCTGGCAATTTCACCGTTTCCAATGCACTGCACCCCTCAAATGTTCCTTCCAATTCCGTTATCCCTGTCTGGGACAAATCTGCTTCTTCCAACAGCGTGCAGTCTGCAAACACACCCGCTCCATCATTCACTTCCAGCACGTCAATATCTTCAAATCCGCCACACTTTACCTGACGGATGTTTTTATTTTTTACAGCAGCTAAGTCGAAATACCAGTTTCCTCTGCTCCATCTATAAGAAATCAGACTGTAATACAATCCATCCTTCAGCAAGCCATCAACTCTATATATCTGATGATTTGATAATTCTGCAATCTCCTCCGGGGACAGGTCAAAATACCCGTCAGAATACCCCTGATACTCCCATTCTTTATCTACCGAATAAGAGTTGCGGCTGCACCATGTAGCATCTGCAAAAATCCATTTTCCATTTTCACTGTCATAAACAGCATTGTATTCATGGGCATGCCCCTCTAAATCCATGCACGGAATTCCAATGGAAATGCACAATGTTCTCATAAGGCTTGCATAACCCGAACACATAGCACGCTTTTGCTCGTACACCTCATACGGTGACCAATAACTTGGCTTATTATTATAATAGGCATAATAATCATAATAAGTTCTGTCCGCAACAAATGCCATAATCGCTTTTATTTTCTCATACTGTGTAGTACACCCGGCTACAGCCTGTAATGCAGCCTGTCTTAATTCCTCAAACTGGGCATCTGTTATAGCATTCCTTTCAGGATCTGTTAAAAAGTAATCCGGGTCTGCATATTTATTAATCAGAGTCCAGGCCTTCTGTTCCGCTGCAATCTGCTCTTCACTTGCGTCCCCCTTGATTGAAGTTTCTTCCCGTTCTTCTGTTTCTTCTTCCATTTCCGGCAGTTCTGTTTCTGTGTCTGGCTGCTCTGTCTCCTCCGGCTGTTCTTCTGTGTCTGGCTGCTCTGTCTCCTCTGACTGTTCTTCTGTGTCTGGCTGTTCTGTTTCTTCCGACTCTGGCTGCTCCGTATTCTCCCGTTTCTCCTGTTCGCCTGCCTGTGTCTCCTGACGTTCACGATCCATCAGATCCAGTTCTTCCGTATCCGCATATTTTTCATTTACTTTCTCTGATGCCGATTCCGCTTTTTCTGTCTCTGCAATCACATTTGCCTGCATATTTACCGGCATCCCACCAACCAAAACAGTCGCAGCCAGCAATGCCGTAAAAGCTTTTTTCATCCCTCCTTTCATAAACTAAAACTCCTCCTTCATTTGTACCGCTATGTTACATTACCTTTTCTATATTATAACCGCAATACGACTATTTTCAATTGTTTGCGAAATCATTTCTATCATATCTCCGCAGACTATCTGCCTGTACATACTTCAAAATATTTTTCTTCTCCTCCGCGAGGTGCGCATCCCGCCCGGAGGGCGTTTTCATTCATAGGACGTAATTTCCTATGAATGAAAAACAGACGGATCATTCCCACCCAACAGGAATAATCCGTCTGTCTTTTTCTTTTTATTCTCCGCTTCGAAAAATCCTAGAAATCTACTTCCGTGTCATAGTAACAGCATTTCAACAGCTTTTCCATCTCCTCCTGGCTCGGCTGTCTCGGGTTTGATCCTGTACATGCATCTAAGATTGCATTGGCTGCGATCTCCGGCAGTCTCTCTAAGAACACTTCTTCCGGTACAAAGCCCTGCTCGGTCGGATAACTGTCTGCGCCATAATTTTTAATACAGTGCGGAATCTTTAAGTCATCATTCATACCACGCAGGTATTTGATCAGAAGATCCACTTTCTCGTCTAATGAATCGCCGCCAAGTCCCATGAAATCGGCGATCTCACCATAACGTTTCTTTGCAGTTTCATCTTTGGCGTTAAATGCGATCACTTTCGGCAGATACATTGCGTTGGCTGCACCGTGGATGATATGTGCGCCGTAATCCGCAAATGCAGCACCGGTCTTATGTGCCATGGAATGTACGATACCAAGCAGTGCATTGGAAAATGCCATACCGGCAAGACACTGTGCATTATGCATGTTATCTCTCTTTTCCATATCCCCGTTATAAGATCCTACCAGATCACGCTGGATCATCTTGATTGCATGCAGGGCAAGCGGATCTGTGAAATCACAGTTCGCTGTCGATACATATGCCTCGATTGCATGTGTCATCGCATCCATTCCGGTATGTGCTACCAGTTTCTGTGGCATTGTCTCTGCAAGTTCCGGATCAACGATTGCAACATCCGGTGTGATCTCAAAGTCAGCGATCGGATATTTGATACCTTTCTCATAATCGGTGATGATGGAAAATGCAGTTACCTCTGTTGCAGTTCCCGAAGTTGAGGAAATCGCACAGAAATGCGCTTTCTTACGAAGTTTTGGAATACCAAACACCTTGCACATATCCTCAAATGTGATATCCGGATATTCGTATTTGATCCACATAGCCTTTGCCGCATCGATCGGCGAACCTCCTCCGATCGCAACGATCCAGTCCGGACCAAACTCTTCCATCGCCTTTGCGCCCTTCATTACGGTCTCCACCGATGGATCCGGCTCAATTCCTTCAAAAAGCTGTACTTCCATGCCGGCTTCTTCCAGATACTGTTTTGCGCGGTCAAGAAAACCGAAACGTTTCATGGAACCACCGCCTACGCAGATAATCGCCTTTTTGCCTTCAAACGTCTTTAATGCTTCCAATGCCCCTTTTCCATGATACAAATCGCGTGGTAATGTAAATCTTGCCATCTTTCCTCCAATCTGCCGCCATCAAAAGGCCGCCCCCTGACACATACACATGCCTGTATTTTTTGTGTCATTTACTGTGTGCAACTTTTATATAACCATCACATATTTTGTTAATTAAATAACAATATGTATGGTAACATTATATCACATCTTTCAAAAATAAGAAGCATTTTTATACATTTTTAATAATTCTTAATATTTTCTAAGCATTGTTTTTAAATCCACATTTTGGACAGATATTTCCTCCCTTATATACATAACCACAGCGGAAGCAGCAGATCGTATCATGTTTTTCTTTCGCCAGATAAGAAATATTTCGCGAATCCGGTTTTTCCTGTAAATAATGAATAAATTCATTCAATACCCCGGCATATGCCGTGAGCTGCTTATTTTCTACCGCATATGGAATTTTCGTCTTTTTCCCATTTTTCTCTGTCACATACACACCACGGTTTAAAAGTCCTGTGGATGCAGTGATCTCATCTATGGACGGAACATCAATACGGTAAGATGTCATCAGTGTGCTGTAATATAGATGTTCCGGTGTCAGGATAATCCCCTCTTTTCCACTGTTGTTTCTCGATGTGTCCACCACAAAAATCGGATATTCAAACAGACCGTTTCCTGCGGCATAGGATGCCATGGCATAATCGATAACCTCTGTTTCCTGCGGCGCTGCCTGCTTTAACAGCACTTTTCTCGCCGGGTAAAAATAATGTTTCTGGCTTTCTGTGATTCCCGCCTCTTCCAGTTCATTTTTCAGCTTATTTACAAGCTGTTCACACTCATCCGTCTTGATCTTGGAAAGACGCCTGCTTAAAAGTTCTAATGCATTATCCTTTAAATCCGGTAAATATGGTCCTTCTGCAATCTTCTGATACGCATCCATTCCCTCATCAAAGGACATGTGTGCCGGATCACCGGTAATTTCTGCGATCTCATTTTCATCCATCTGACGGATTTTATTCTCGATCTGCTCAAAATACGGCAAAACCAGCCCCGGCTCAAACTCCTTTTCTTTCAGACGCTCCTTAAGCTCTGTCAGATCATCTCTGGTGATTTTTCTCGACTGGCGGATCATATTTTTTATTTCCTGCTGTTCGGCAAGATTTTTCTGCGATTCTAACCGTTCCTGATATGGGGTTAAATCTACTCCTTCGTATTCTTTTAATTTCTCCCGAAGTGCATGGTAACGTGCCCTGTCCATATTAGGCGGCATTTTTCCAACCAGCTCTGCGACTTCCCGCTCTGCCTGTGTCTGCATTTTCTGTTTCAGATTTAAAAGCAGATTCTGTTTTTTCTCCTGCGGCAGCTTTTCCTCTGCAATCTCGTCATAGACACGGCGCATCACGGCATAATTTTTATCTGCGCAGCTCTCTGCCTTTTTATTTAACGCGGCAAGCTTTCTGTCCTGTTCTTTTTCCTCTAACATATCCAGGTATTGTTTCCGCTCTTCGGGCGAAATTCTTGTTTCATGCATGAGCTGGTGTTTTAATTCGGAAAGCTGGCGCTCTGACATACGGTCTGCAACACCAAATTTCGCCTGATAGGTCTCACGGACTTTCTGTGCCTCTGCATCATTTATCTGTGCATATTTTTCATCGGACGATTCCCCGCCAGTCTGCCCGGCTTCGTGCGGCTGCCTGCTGTCACTCTCATATCTGGAAGTGTTCACATGGCGGCTTTCCGTTTCATTTTGACGTACATCTTCATATTGCTTTTTGCGCTCATTCCGTGAAATATTTCCCTCACGTCTTTCATTCTCACTCTGTCGTGCATTTACATGCAGACTTTTCTCCTCATTCCGGCATGCATCTGCCTGCTTTTCTTCCCGCTCGTTCCGCTTCCATCCACTTTCACCCGCGCTTTCATTTCCATGCTGTTTTTCTGCGTGCCGGTTCTTGCTCTCATCCTGCTCTTCTTCATCATCTGTGACTTCGTCCTGATCTGATGCAGGCGTACTCTTTAACTTTTTACGACGCTTTTTTTCCTCCTGTATGGCAGGTTCGCAGGCTGCAATACTGCTTTCCGGGAAAAATCCCTCTTCTATCTTATTTAATAATTCCTCAAAGTCTGCATCTGAATATTCCGGCAGATCCTCGCACAGTTCCTCAAGTGGCTGCTGCTCGTCCTCGACACCCGCCGGCTTTCTGCCGTCCTCATACTCATTATAACGGCTGTTTGCCTCATGCTCGCCGTTACGCCCCATCAGCTCAAGATAATCTTCGTATGCCTTTTTATCCTCCTCAAAATCCATCAGATAAATATCGCCGTCTCCAAGAAGTTTCCATGGGCGCGGCGTATAAAATCTGTGACACGCTGCACAGGTACATGCTTTTGCCAAAAGGACTACTCCCTCAGGCGTCTCGATTCGAAACTCTTTTCCTTTCGGATACATGATCATATGCAGATTTCCTTTGCATTTTGGGCAGCGGTAACCAACTTTATAAAAGTTATTGCCAATCCTGCCTTTTGCTCTTTCTGACAGTGAAAGTTCTGTTCTCTCAAAAACAGTATGCGCCATCTTCCATTCAACTTTATGCCAGAGTCCCTGTTCCTCGTCTGCTTCCTCTTCCTTCTGCACTGCTTCTTTTGCCTCAAGTGCCGCCTGTATCACATCTTCATAGGTAATACGCTTTCCTGCATGATAAAAACGAAAATACTGCGTGGTATATTCCGGTTCAATATAGATTCCTGCAAGCACATGCCCGAAAAGAGTATTCAGCTGCTCCGTATTTTTTTCCACACGAAGTCCCTGGATCGTTCCCCATTTTCCAAATGCATACAGGATCATATTGATCACATCCCGTACTGCTGCCTCATCGGTATCTTTGATCTCATCTTCTTTGATCGGCAGATCTACAATATTTTCCGCCACTTTTCTACTGTCAAAATGAAAAAACAAGGAGCGCACTTCCCCCTGTAAAATGAGATAATTATCAAGTGCCACAAAAAGACCTGTCCAGTTTACATTTGCATGCATGGTCTTTATCAGCCGTTCAAATGTCATTTTTAATTCGCTATCTGCTTTTAATACGATCACTTTTTTCACCTCTTACTTTTCAAATGCAGATTTTTCCTTCAAGATCTGTGCAAATCCCATATGAAGTTCTTCTTTTGCCCGCTCAAAATCAATTTCCTGATTGCTGTCATTCAAGCAGACGCTTCCACTCTTCTGATGACCTATATCAGCCACAATCCTGCTGTTATCATTTGAGACATCATAATACCGGCAGAGTCTTCTTACATTGCCGGGAACAAAACCGCCAGTCAGTTTCTGATACTCCCTGAGCACATACTGGCTGACATCCTCTTTCTGACGGAATTTATGGCTGCACACCTCGTTTAACAACTCCGGTTCTAATTCCCACATTTTCACAAAAGTACTCTTTTTAAAAGGAGACGGCCCATGAACCGTGTAAAATCCTGTAAACAACGGGAACGCCAGTTCTAACATATTATAAATAAAATACATAAACGGATAACCGGGATGGAAATATGCTCCCGGCTGTTTTTTCATATTTTCACGTTTGTCAAAATATTTTGCCAGAAGCATGGCATTATTCAGGTAAATATATGGCATGACCTGATCTTTTGTATTTGCCACATCAGGCTGAAGAGCCAGCATATCCACCGGAAGATCATTTTTAAAATACTGTTCCGGTCTGACCTTTTTTATCAGAAACATATCATCATTAAAATATACAAAATTCTCTGCCAGACCTGGGATTCTGTGCATATTCCACTCAATGGCATGTGAATTAAATGTCGGCAGATATTTTTCTGGAATAAAATCTTTATGATTTACAATATTTAACTTCGGATGTTCTTTATTTAACCAGGATGGCAGATGCCCCCATGTAACAAAGTGTATCCTGCGCACCCATGGTGCAAAACGCTCCACACCACGAAACCAGTACCTCAGCAGATCCCAGTCTCTGTATCTCTCTTTTCTGTCATCCTGTTTCTGCGACAGATCCGGCTGCATACTGTACTCCATTTTCTGTTTCTGCCAGTCCGGATCATTGCCATCTACCCATGTGATCACAAAATCAATTTCCGGAATGTTATTGTCGCGTGTCATAATAATCTCCATTTCTGCCCAGCAAACATCTTTTTCATCTGCTTAATAAATTTCACTGTTATCATGATAAAACAAATCCTGCAAAATGAAAATCCCATTTATCTGCTTAATTTATATTTTTTTTAGAAATACTGGTTTTTCCCTGTTTTAAGGCATTTCCGTTTCTTTTGTTAGCACTCATTAAAAAAGAGTGCTGATTTTCTATTGACTTTTGAAATTTGCGGTTATAATATTAGATTCAGGCAGCAGCGAGGCGGATCTGCCCACTGCATTTTATTACGATTATAAAGGAGTGTTTGAATATGGCAGAGAAACATGGAAATCTTTCAATTAACAGCGATAATCTGTTCCCGATTATCAAAAAATGGTTATATTCCGATCACGACATCTTCTTCCGTGAGCTGATCAGTAACGGATGTGATGCGATCACAAAATTAAAAAAACTCGAAATGATGGGCGAATATACATTACCATCTGACTACAAACCGGAGATCCACGTTGTTGTAAATCCGGAAGAAAAAACCTTAAAATTTATCGATAATGGTCTTGGTATGACCGCAGACGAGGTTGAGGAATACATCAACCAGATCGCATTTTCCGGCGCAACAGATTTCATTGAAAAATACAAAGACAAAGCAAACGACGATCAGATCATCGGTCACTTCGGACTTGGCTTCTACTCCGCATTCATGGTAGCTGATCAGGTAACGATCGATACATTATCCTACAAAGACGGTGCAACGGCTGTTCACTGGTCCTGCGACGGCGGTACTGAATTTGATATGGCTGATGGCACCAAAGAAGGCGTCGGTACAGAAATCACCCTTTTCTTAAACGAGGATTCCGTTGAATTTTCCAACGAGTACCGTGCAAGAGAAGTCATCGAAAAGTACTGCTCTTTCATGCCGACTCCGATCTTCCTTGAGAAGGCAAACGCTGAGACAGAATATGAGACGATCGACGCCGCTGATAAATTAGACACAGACACTGTCGTTGAGACGATCCATGAGGAAGCAAAAACAGAGGAGAAAGAAAACGAAAACGGCGAAAAAGAAGTCGTTGAAGTTTCTCCTGCAAAAGATAAATTAAAGATCGTAAAGCGTCCGGTTTCATTAAACGATACCAACCCTCTCTGGGCAAAGAGTCCGAACGAATGCACCGACGAAGAATACAAAGCATTTTACCGCAAAGTATTCTTAGATTACAAAGAACCATTGTTCTGGATCCACTTGAATATGGACTATCCGTTCAACTTAAAGGGTATCCTGTACTTCCCGAAGATCAATACCGAGTATGATTCCATTGAGGGAACCATCAAACTTTACAACAATCAGGTATTTATCGCCGACAACATCAAGGAAGTCATTCCTGAATTCTTAATGCTCTTAAAAGGTGTGATCGACTGCCCGGATCTGCCGCTTAACGTATCCAGAAGTGCACTGCAGAACGATGGTTTTGTAAAGAAGATCTCCGAGTACATCACCAAGAAAGTAGCAGACAAGCTGATCGGTATGTGCAAGACGGATAAAGAAAATTACGAGAAATACTGGGACGACATCAGCCCGTTCATCAAATTCGGCTGTCTGAAAGATACCAAGTTCTGTGACAAGATGAACGATTACATCCTGTTCAAGAATCTGGATGACAAATATTTCACTCTTCCGGAACTCTTAGTCAAAGAGGAAGAAAAGAAAGACGAAAACAAAGATGAAGCTGAGGTATTAGATGCTGACGGCAATCCGATCAAAAAGGAAAGCACCGATGCAGCAGATGAGAATACTGAGGAAAAAGATGAGCGCAAGGTAATCTACTATGTAACTGACAAACTTCAGCAGGGTCAGTACATTAAGATGTTCAAAGAGCAGAACATGGACGCTGTCATCTTAGACCACAACATTGATACTTCCTTCATCTCACAGCTTGAGCAGCGCAATGAGCATTATAAATTCATGCGTATTGATGCAGATGTCACAGAATCCTTAAAGGACGAGACTTCCGCTGAGGACTTAAAGGCTGAGACAGATACCCTGACGGATGTGTTTAAAAAAGCTTTAAACAACGATAAACTGACTGTCAAAGTTGAGAAGCTGAAAAATGCGGATATCGCTTCTGTCATCACGCTTTCCGAGGAAGGCAGACGTATGCAGGATATGATGAAGATGTATGCAATGAACGGCATGGGCGGCATGGATCCGAACATGTTTGCTGCGGATCAGACCCTGACCTTAAACGCAAACAATGAACTTGTAAAATATATCTTTGAGCACAAAGATTCCGAGCATGTTCCGATGTTCTGTGAACAGCTTTACGATCTTGCAATGCTTTCCAACCAGCCGCTGTCTGTTGACGCTATGGCAAAATTTGTACAGCGCAGCAATCAGATCATGATGCTTTTAGCAAAATAATTTTTACAGAATACAAGCCCCTGCAAAACCTGTAGATACGAGTTTTGCAGGGGCTTTCTCATGCTGTTTTTTATCGTGTTTATACCTGAATTTCTATAAAAATATTATTTTGCTGCCGTATAGATTGCGATCATATCTCCCACATCCAGATGCTTTACTTTTCCAAGATTGCCTCTGACTGCCGCATTACACTTTTCTGCCAGTTCTTTTATCTGTTCTTCTGTCGGCGCAATGCCAAGTTCCGTTAATGATGTCGGCATATGGATTTCCCGGTAAAAATCCTCCATTGCAGCAATGCCTGCCTCTGCCGTCTTCTGTTCTGTCTCCTGCGGCTCCACACCCATAACGTGCTCTGCAAACTGCACAAATCGTTCAATACGCTCCCCGCAGACATAGCGTGCCCAGCTTCCCCAGATCGCGGCAAGCCCTGCTCCATGTGCCACATCAAACATTCCACCAAGCTCGTGTTCTAATTTGTGCGTTGCCCAGTCACCACCATCCGTTCCGCAGCCGGTCAGTCCATTATGGGAAAGACTTCCCGCCCACATGACTTCCGCGCGCGCATCATAATTTTCCGGCTCTTTTACAAGGATTTTTGCATTTCTGATCACCGTGCGCATCAGTGCTTCACTGATTCCATCCGTCAGTTCCATGTTTTCACCGTGGTTGAAATAGCGTTCCATCGTATGCATCAGGATATCCGTGCATCCGCATGCTGTCTGATACGGTGGAAGCGTCATCGTAAGCTCCGGATCTAAAACAGCAAACTTTAATCGGCTGTAATCGGTCGTGCATCCTCTCTTCATGCCGCCATCTTCCTTTGTTATTACGCAGGAACCGCTCATCTCACTTCCCGCCGCCGCGATCGTAAGCACTACACCGATCGGCAGACATGCAGTCGGTTTCCGTTTAAAATCAAAGAAATCCCACACGTCTCCTTCATTTGCAACACCATATCCGATCGCCTTTGCGGAATCAATGACACTTCCGCCGCCGACGGCAAGGATGAAATCGACATTTTCTTTTTTACAGAGTGCGATTCCTTCATACACCAGAGAAAGTCTCGGGTTAGGAACGACACCGCCCAATTCGATGTAAGTGATCCCCTCTTTATCAAAGATCGCCTCGATCCTGTCTAACAGACCGGAGCGTCTGGCACTGCCGCTTCCATAATGGATGAGAACCTTTTTACAGTTCTGTTCTTTTATCAGGTTTCCAACTTTTTGTTCCGCACCTTTTCCGAAAACAACTTTTGTCGGTGCATAATAATTAAAATCGTTCATTTTGCTCCTCATTCCCACATGTAAAAGTTCTTATTCCCTCTTTTCATAACTATTTCTAGTTATATAAGCTATTATCGGTAAGAAAACGTATCTGCTTTAGTCTGAACAAGCTCGCAGGAAACCATCACCGGTTTTCTGCGGGCTTACACTCTCTTATCGTATCTTCTTATTATATATCTGTCTGACAAACTATCTACATTGAAATTTTATCAAGTATTCCGGTCAGATGTGCGATTGTCACCCCATAATTTGTCATCGGAACCTGCTGTTTTTTGGCACGGTCGATCCGCGACATCACATATTTGCGGTTAAACATGCATGCACCGCACTGGATGATCAGATCATAGCCGGATAAATCCTGTGGAAAATCCGTTCCACTCATGATGTCTACGGTAATGCCCTCTCCTGCGCGCTTTTTTAACATGCGCGGGATTTTGACTCTTCCGATATCTTCCTGCAGTGGCGCATGGCTGCAGCATTCTGCGATCAGAACATGCGATTCATTTGTCAGGGAATCTAACATTTTTGCACCTTCCACATAGTAAGGAAGATCTCCTTTATACGCTGCAAACAAAACAGAAAATGAGGTCAGCATGCTCTCTTTCGGCTTGTGCTCATACACATAGCCGAATACCTGTGAGTCTGTGATGATCAGTTTCGGCGGTTCTTTTAAGGCTGCAAGTGCCGGCAATAGTTTATCTGTTGTCACACTCATGACCAGGCACTTTTTATCCAAAAGTTCCCGTAATGTCTGCACCTGCGGCAGGATCAGACGTCCTTTCGGCGCCTGGATATCCTGCGGCATGACCAGTAAGACGAAATCTTCTTCTGTGACGAGATCTCCCGTGATCAGCCTATCTCCGTAATTTTCCGGCACAAGGCGGGCAAGTTCTTCCCTGACTGCGTCGATCCCTGCCCCCGTTTTGGCACTGACTGTGAGCGCCTGTTTTCCTGTTTTTTCTTTGATATAAGAAGCAAGTTCGTCCGTATGCGGATCAATATCTGCTTTCCCGACGAGGAACAAAACAGGCGTATTTTTTTCTTTCAGAAACTGATACCACTTTAATTCTTCTGTGAGATCCGGTAAGTTCTCCTGATTTTTCTCGGACGACTGTTGTAATTTTTCTTTTGCATCTTTCGTTTCTGAAGCATCCTCTCTGCAGGCATCCGCGCCAGATACCACGATCACAGCGATATCCGCCTTTTCCGCTGCCAGTTTCGTTTTCTCCACACGGCGTTCCCCAAGCTCAGTCTCATCATCAAATCCCGCTGTGTCAATAATCACACAGGGACCAAGCGGACTGATCTCCATCGGCTTATAGACCGGGTCCGTCGTCGTTCCGGCAACATCTGCAACAATGGAGACTTCCTGATGTGTGAAGGCGTTGATAAAAGAAGATTTCCCGCTGTTTGTTTTCCCAAACACACCAATATGCAGACGGTTGCTGCCCGGTGTATCATTTAGTGTTCCTGCCATAGTACTCCTTTCGGACAATCTACCCGGCAGCACGTATTTTCCCGCTCTGCTTTCTGTTTGTCCATTTAAGATATGCATCCCGTTTTTCTTCTCTTAAAATCTGAAATCACGTTTTCCCTCTGCGATATCGTGGATGTGCTCGTATGCAGTCTGTTTTACTTTCGGATTCGGAATTTTTTCAAGTTCTCTGTCGATCAGCTCCATACCAAGACGTTTTGTCTCTTCGCTTGCATAATCTTCCAGATATTCTTTTAATGTCATCAGCGCATTCGGGTGACAGCAGTTTAAGATCTGCATGTTTTTACAAAGTGCCATAAAACGGTCACCGGTTCTTCCCTCGCGGTAACATGCAGTACAGAAACTTGGGATATACCCCAGTTTGATCAGCCAGTTCACAACTTCATCTAAGGTTCTCTGGTCGCTGACATCAAACTGCTCGCTGGTCACTTCTCCTTCTTTTTCCGGCTCTGCGTAGCCGCCGACGCTTGTTTTTGATGCACCGCTGATCTGGGAAACGCCAAGCGGAAGGACTTTGTTTCTCACTTCCTGGCTCTCTCTTGTTGAGATGATCATTCCGGTATATGGCACGGAAACACGGATCAGAGCACAGATCTTTGCAAATGTGTCGTCAGAGATGCCATTGTCAAATGCAGACGGATCAATGTCATCTGCATGCTTGATTCGCGGTACACTGATAGTATGCGGTCCGACTCCATGTACTGCCTCTAAGTGTTCTGCGTGCATCAAAAGTCCTGCAAACTCATAACGGTAAAGGTCAAGTCCAAACAATACGCCAAGTCCTACATCATCAATTCCGCCCTCCATTGCACGGTCCATCGCCTCTGTGTGATATGCGTAATCGTGTTTCGGTCCGGTCGGATGCAGCTTTTCATAGCTTTCTTTATGGTAAGTCTCCTGAAACAGGATATAAGTTCCGATTCCAGCTTCTTTTAATTTGCGGTAATTTTCCACGGTCGTTGCAGCAATATTGACATTGACACGGCGGATCGCACCGTTTTTATGTTTGATGCTGTAGATGGTCTTGATGCACTCTAAGATATATTCGATCGGGTTGTTGACCGGATCTTCGCCCGCCTCAATGGCAAGACGTTTATGTCCCATATCCTGCAATGCAGTAACTTCTTTTACGATGTCTTCCTGCGTCAGTTTCTTTCTTGCAATGTGTTTGTTTTTCAGATGATACGGACAGTATACACAGCCGTTCACGCAGTAGTTTGACAAATAAAGCGGTGCAAACAATACGATACGGTTTCCGTAAAAATCTTTTTTGATCTGCTCTGCAAGTGCATAAACTTCCTGGATTTTTTCAGGGATCTCACATGCTAAGAGGACAGATGCCTCCCTATGATTTAAGCCCTTTCTTAATTTTGCCTTCTCGATGATCTCATCGATCAGTGCCACATTGTCCTTGTTGGCATCTGCATAGGCAAGTGTCTCTCTGATCTCCTCATCTGAAATAAACTCTTCTGCTTTTAATGATTTTGCGTTATACATACATTCTTCCTTTCTTTCCGGTCAGTTTGCGCCTGCTTGCTTTCCGGTTAGTGTATTTTTATATGGACGACAGACTGCTCTTTTTGCAGAACTGTCGTATAAAACCAGTAGATCCGCCTTAAGTCTGCTGGCTTTTTGTCAATTAGTGATTTCTGAAGTTATCTTATGTCCGCCCGTTCTGTCTCACAGATGGCTGATACTTTCCATTCTGCTTTCTTATGGCTGAAAATCGCCCCTGTTTACGGCTACCTGATAGCCAATGCTTTCCATTCGTTTCTGCATGCAGAAGCGGCACTCTGCTGCCTCGTCACCAGTGCAGATCTTATTATCATATAATTTATATTTCTCCCGCACGGCAACCGGGGATAAATTCGGCATGACGACATTTGCTCCCGCTAAAATTCCAAGCTCCCTGCCCTTAGGATGAATCGTTCCAAGCGCTGTGGTCGCCGGGAGAAGTACATGCGGATGGATCAGTCTGATAATGGAAAGCAGCCGCAGTGTCATCTCCATAGTGCCCGCTGTCTCAGTACCAAACGGCGTATCTTTCTGCGGGATAAACGGACCAATACCGACCATCTGCGGTTTCAATCTACGGATAAACTGCAGATCTTCCCACAGGGTATCTACGGTCTGATAAGGCGAACCTACCATAAATCCGCATCCGGTCTGATATCCGATTTCTTTTAAATCTCTAAGACAGCGCATCCGGTTCTGATAGGACATCTCTGCCGGGTGCAGTTTCTTATAATGTGCCTCATCTGCCGTCTCGTGGCGCAGCAGATACCGGTCTGCCCCCGCATCAAAATATGCCTGATAGCTCTCTCTTGATTTTTCTCCGATAGAAAGTGTCACCGCACAGTCGGGATATTCTGCCTTTATCTTTGAAACGATCTGACAGATCTTTTCATCGGTATAAAATCCATCCTCCCCACCCTGCAGTACAAAGGTGCAAAATCCCAGCTCATATCCGATTTTACAGCAGGAAAGAATCTCTTCTTCCGTCAGCCGGTAGCGGTCTGCGTGGCAGTTACTTCTGCGGATTCCACAGTAAAGGCAGTCATTTTTGCAGTAATTTGTGAACTCAATCAGTCCGCGGATGTAGACATTTTTTCCATAGATGCGGTCACCTGTGTTCCGCGCACGCTGTTTTAAATCCTGTATCATCGCATCGTCCTCTGTGGCAAGAAGAAATGCAAGCTGTTCTTTTGTGATATCTGCTGTCTTTTCTATTGTCTCTGACAGATTTTTAAAATTCTGCGCTGACATGCCATAGTTTTTCTGTTTGTTTTTGTCTGGTGTTCTCTGGTTTTGTAACATAAATTTATCCCTGTCCGATCATAATGGTCTTTCTGCTAGTGAGATTGGGCATCCGACATATATTTCTTTTGATTTTGCCCAATGTGTATATTTTCAATTCATATCCACGCCAGCTTATGCCATGCCAACATTCGAATACACCGTCTTTGCCGTGATTCCATCAAGTCTGCCGATTTTTCCGGAAAGTGCATTGATAACATCCTGCGGCGCATCGATTGCAACGCTGATGATATGCACATTCCGCTCACGGTATGGCAGACCCATCCGTCCGATAATATACGAGCCGTATTCATGCAAAAGTTTATTTAGTTCCGGCGTGGAATCCATATTTTCAACGATGATCCCGATCAAAGCTACTCTTGTATCCATTCGTTTCCTCCCTGATTATCAAATTTATATGATTTTCATACACGAATCTATGATACAGATTTTGGAATAAAAAAACTGTACCCCTAATTTCAGGTACAGCCTAATAAGAGTCGCATTGCGCCTCTTACATTTTCCATTTATGCCATACCTTTCATCTCAAGTGATTCTTTTGATGTCAGCGTCTTTTCTTTTTCTAATAAACAATCTTGTGCAAAAAGGACTTTACATGTGCTCTTTGCAAAGATTTACAATCTCAATTTAGATGCATTTTACGGGCAAATTTCTTATTATAACAATACCCTCTGCATACACAAAAATTATACAGCAAAATTTTTTGCCTATATAAGTATTATGTATACAAAGGGTATCATGATTTTTTAGGAATTGCAATTATGTTTCGATTCTGTACGATATAAAATACAAAAAATGTGTTACTGTTCACACATACTGTGTGAGCAGTAACGATTACAGCCCATTTTAAATGCATCTTCGATGCATGGGGCTGTAATCTGGCATGATATAGTCTTTGGCGCACAGCTTGACAGCAAGTGTCAAGCTTGCGAGTGAACAGTAACAAAAATGTTACTCTTTACGGCACCGGCTCTTCCTCCGGCACCTCGATCTCTTTGATCATCGTCTCATTTCCACATAAAAGCCAGGTATGTTCCCCGCCGCACTCCGGGCAGATCTTACCATGTGCTACGGTATCATATTCGCAGCCACAGTCATCACAATGTGTCACTGCATGGATTGTCTCGATATTTAACTCACTGCCGGATAAAACCTCTGTGCGGTCCGCCGCCCAGCGCCAGCAGTCTGTGAGATAAGACGGCACGATGCCGGACACTTCCCCGATGGAAAGTGTCACAGCCGAAACCTTTGTCAGTTCATTTTCCTGCGCGATCTCCTCCACGCTTTTGATCACATGAAATACGATTCCAAGTTCATGCATTCGCGTTATTTCTCCTTTTTTCCAAAACGGATCTTCACTTCACGTTTTAACATATAAGGAAGAATTGCCTTCATCTTGTCCTCCGCTTTTACCATACGGCTGCACTCCGGCAGCTCGCGGTGCAGATGGATCGCATCAAATTCACACTTTGTCGTGCAGACACCACAGCCGATACACTTGTTCGGATCGACCACGGAAGCTCCACATCCAAGACAACGCGCAGTCTCGATCTTCACCTGCTCCTCGGTCAGTGTCCTGTGTGCATCGCGGAATGATCTGTGCGCATCAATCTTGTCATCCATTGCAGGACGCTGTCTCTTTGCACTGTCATATCCTTCCAGGGCAAGATTTTCCTTATCCAGTTCGATAAACTGACGGCGGTTTCTTCCGATCGTCATGCTTGCGTTTTCATGTACAAAACGGTGAATGGACTCTGCACCTTCTTTTCCGGCTGCGATCGCATTGATTGCAAAACTCGGTCCGGTATAGACATCTCCACCGACAAAGATATCCGGTTCTGCGGTCTGGTAAGTAAGCGGATCTGCTACTGCTCCGTTTCCTCTTCCAAGTTCCACTTTAGAGCCTGCCAAAAGGTCACCCCAGAGAATGCTCTGTCCAATACTTAAGTATACATGCTCACATTCCACGGTCATTGTCTCATTCTCATCGAACTGTGGGTTAAAACGTCCAGTCTCATCTTTGACGGAAACACATTTTTTCAGCACGATGCCACGCACTTTACCGTTTTCTGTCAAAATCTCTTTCGGACCCCAGCCACAGTGAACGGCAGCTCCCTCTTCTTTGACTTCTTCCACCTCATCTTTGGATGCCGGCATCTCTTTTTCAGACTCTAAGCAGAACATGGAAACTTCGTTGGAACCACAGCGTGCCGCTGTACGTGCCACATCGATTGCCACGTTACCGCCACCGATGACAACAGATCTGCCATCCACGCGGTAGTCTTCGTTTCCACCGGATACGATATGTAAGAAATCAACCGCACTCATTACACCCGCGGCATCCTCGCCCGGAATGCCTGCTTTGCGGCTTCCCTGGCAGCCGATTGCAATATAAAATGCCTGATATCCCTGCGCGCGCAGTTCGTCTAACGAAATATCTTTTCCAACTTCCACGCCGCATTTGATATCCACACCAAGTTCACGCATCACTTCGATTTCAGCATCCACAACATTTTTCTCTAATTTAAAAGAAGGAATACCGTAAACGAGCATTCCACCCGGACGTTCATTTTTCTCAAATACAGTCGGTTTGTAACCTCTGGCTGCCAAATAAAACGCACAGCTTAAACCAGCCGGGCCACCACCAATGATTGCAATCTTCTGTGGGAAAGTTCCACGGTTTGACGGCTGTACGACCGGTGGAATGTAACGTGTATCTGAATTCAGATCCAGTTCTGCGATAAATTTCTTGACATCATCGATCGCAACTGCCTGGTCCACAGTTCCTCTTGTACATGCATCCTCACAGCGGTGGTTGCAGACACGGCCGCAGACTGCCGGGAACGGATTTTCCTTTTTGATCAGGGCAAGGGCATCTGTGTATCGTCCCTGTGCCGCCATCTTTAAGTATCCCTGTACTGCGATATGTGCCGGACATGCCGTCTTACACGGTGCCGTTCCGGTATCATAACAGTTGATGCGGTTGTTATCACGGTAATCCATATCCCATTTTTCCGGTCCCCACTTGGTATTATCCGGCAGCTCGTGTTTCGGATAGGTGATGGTTCCATCTTTCGTACAGAGTTTCTGACCCATTTTTACGGCACCCGCCGGACAGTACTCTACGCAGCGTCCACATGCAACACAATCCTTTGTTTCAACCTTTGCCACATAAGCAGAACGTGACATGTTCGGTGTGTTAAATAACTGTGAAGTACGAAGTGCATTACAGATATTTACATTACAGTTACAGATGGCAAAAATCTTGTCCTCGCCGTCAATGTTTGTGATCTGATGAACAAATCCGTTATCCTCCGCACGCTGTAAGATTTCCATTACCTTTTCACGTGTAATGTAATGTCCCTTGTTTGTCTCGACTAAATAGTCAGCCATATCGCCGACACCGATACACCAGTCTTCCGGATCATCCGCGCATCCCTCGCCCAAAACACCGCGGGAATAACGGCAGGAACACGGACCTGCTGCATATTTTCCATCATATTTATCCAACCAGTGGGAAATATGCTCGACACTGACAGACTCATTTTCCGTCTCGATCGCTTTCTCAACCGGGATAACGTGCATACCGATTCCAGCGCCTCCTGGCGGTACCATCGGTGTTACTTTCTGCAATGGTAAAAATGCCATGCGCTCAAAGAATGATGCAACTTCCGGGTGCTCTTTAATCTGATCTAACTTCATGTTAAAAAACTCTGCACTTCCCGGTACATACATCGGAAGGACATACTGCTTCTCGTGTTTCGGATTCTCCCAGTTGTACTCTAAAAGACCGATGTTACTCATTTCCTGCAACAGTTCTTCTAACACTTTTTCTTCTTTTCCGGTTGCTTTTACGGCCTGTGCTAATGTCATCGGTTTGCGCACTTTCATTTTCAGTGCAACTTCTGCCATCTCATCCGTCACAAGTGCTTCTAATCCATAATATTCCGGATCTTCGGCTGTCACTGTATGACCGATACGGTCGGTGATCTTCTGTCCTAATTTTAAGATCAGCTCTCTCGGCTGTTCCGGTGGTGTGTACTCAAACTTTTTCATGCGTGTTCCTCCTCTTTCCATGCAGCGGTCTCTTTTTTCAGCCAGTCTGCCCATTCTTCCATACCTTCACCTGTCTTTGCACAGATCGGGATGATCTTTGCATTCGGATTGCGCATCAGGATGTTCTTTTTACACTGCTCTAAGTCAAAATCAAAATATGGCATCACATCGATCTTGTTGATCAGCACGACATCGCAGATGGAAAACATCAGCGGGTATTTTAAAGGTTTGTCATGTCCTTCCGGTACGGATAAGATCATCGCATTTTTCACTGCACCTGTATCGAACTCCGCTGGACATACCAGATTGCCGACATTCTCTAAAATAACCAGTTCCACATCATCTGTTCCAAGTCCTTTTAATCCCTGTCTCGTCATATCTGCATCCAGATGACACATGCCGCCTGTATGAAGCTGGATTGCCTTTGCTCCGGTCTTTAAAATTGTTTCCGCATCCACGTCAGAGTCGATATCTGCCTCCATGACACCGATCTTCAAGTCATCTTTCAGTGCCTCGATCGTGCGTGTCAGCGTCGTTGTCTTGCCTGATCCAGGCGATGACATCAGGTTCAACAAGAACACGCCGTCTTTTTTCAGTTCTTCGCGAAGCAATGCTGCCTGCTTGTCATTGCTCTCGAAAATGCTCTGTTTTACTTCCAGAATCCGTACATTTCCCATGATAATCTCCATTTCTTTTGTAACATTTTTCGCCTTATCTGTTACTTATAGATAAATTCTATCATTTTAGGGTGGTTGTGTCAATAAATTCTGGTCATACCAGTGTGCCAATTTTTTAGAATTTGTTTAGAATTGTCTGATTGCTATCACAGGAATGCGAAGATTTTTTAATTCATGGACGTAATTTTCCTATGAAGATTCGGGTGTCAAAAGGTGGCTTCCAAATTTTGACACCCGAATCCTATGAATTAAAAAAACAACACTACAGTTCGCAGAAAAACCTGTATACTGTAACGTTGTCTGTCTTACTTTAGTATGCCTTTACTTTTACATATCCTTCTTCATAAGAATATTTCAGATAAGTAATAACATTTACAACCTGTCTCTTATCATCATCAATGTGTATCCTAATAAGTTTTGACCTCTCCATTTGCTTAAATCCATCCGATCTGGATCTTTCATAGACAATCCAATCCCCCAAATCCTGTCTTTTACCGCACATTCTGCAAGGATTTGATCTTTTGTATGTAACAGACCTTCCCTCAATTTATCATTTTGGGAAAATTTTGCTATAAGTCCTTCATAAACTACAATCTGCCTTATACCATTCCAGTAATTTTCATTATAGCCCGCCACCATACGTCCCAGTTCTTTTATAGATCCAACCTCATCTGTTTCCAATATCTTTTCAGCAATCACATCGTCTCTGAAACAAACTGCCTTTTTATACATCATATATTGCTCCATAGATGAAAATCCGATTCCATTTACATCAAACTGTGACATATACCAGTTACTCAAGTATCCATTTTCCTCATCAGGATTATGAAAACATAAAATATCCATTTTATGCTGCACCTACCTTTTTTACTGCCAGATCAAGCTCTAAGTCATGCAGTCCGTGATACGCTTTCATCAAAAAATTTAACGGTACTTTTTCTATCACCTCCGAGCTTGGAATATTATAGTACCATTGATAATACGCATAAAACTCGCCAATCCAGTCCGGCATAAACCCTTCTAAAGCCTTTCCAGCTTTCAATTTATACTTTTCTGTATCCGAAAAATATCTCCATAATTCTTTAGCATCCATGGTATTAACATACGCCATCGACTCATCGATATATTTTCTGGTTTTACTTTTCATATACGCTTCTATAAAATCCGTTGTATCATTTTCAGGAAATGTCTGCGCTACAAAATCAAACAGTTTTCCCTGACTCTCTACCACATCATCTAAATATGTCTCTGAATATGCCCGCATTTTTCTCTCCTCATAAAAGTGTACTAAACACATTGGTTACTTTATTTGCATCAGAGTCAATCAATTCTTTCATCCTTTTCCTTGCTGTCACATCGCGTTCATTGTATTTTTCATTAAACTCGTCATATTCCACGGAAATAAGTTCT
>OGYT01000694.1_pt1 | contig 25518 bp, 27 predicted proteins | sample 1576631 | NCBI WGS metagenome assembly OGYT01 (sample SAMEA3541588, study PRJEB24748) | human gut metagenome | biome: human gut; feature: human-associated habitat; material: faeces | place: China | collected 2012
AGCTTCTTATCCAGACACGAGGCAATCAGACCGAAGTGGCGAGGATGCTTTCCTGCGCAAGAGGAACAGTGCTCAAGTACAACCGAGACAGTAAAGGCGAGCGTCACGTAATAGTTAACGGCGTCCTGATGGTCACGCCAGGCAAAAAGGGAAGACGATGAGCATAAGAGAGCTAAACCTCACCAAAGAACAGCACGATTGGCTGAATGGCTGGCTTGAACTGTGGGGCGCATGGGTTTATTCAGGTCGTCTGGAAAAGCGCATGAGCAGCGTAATAGCGAAGTTCATGGAGAGCGTAGAGCCGGGAAGAGTTATGACAAGGCCAATGTGCAATGATGATGATGGAATGTTGATTTCTCAGGTCGTCGATTCCGTCATGTGCATTGACAAGAAAGCCTTTGGCATCCTCCTCAGCTACTACGCTCATGGATCTTCCAAGCATGCCATTGCATCTTACTATCATCGTGTCGCAAGACCTCGCAAGATGTTATGCCGGGGCGGCGGGCGTATTCAAAAACCATCGCTCGCAACCTGTCGCCGGGAAGTTGACGAAATCCTCAATGCTTCGTTGTTTATGATTTACCCAGTTCTGGATAGTGCGTTTAAAAACCGGAAACGTGTAGAGAAAATTAAACATGTAGCATAGAACGTGTTGACATCATTGAGCAAATGAGCAACACTATTCGCATAAGCTGCCGTTAGTGACTCTTAAGTTGCAACGGTGGCTTTTTTTATTTGGGTCAGTCGTATAAAGGTCATTACGGAAGGCTGTTAACCTTCTTATCGTGGTTCGAGTCCACGCTGTCCCGCCAAACATGCTGGTTTAGCTCCAATGGTAGAGCGGTCGCCTTGTAAGCGAATGGGTAGCGGTTCAAGTCCGTTAACCAGCACCATAACTGAGCCGTAGCCACTGGCTATCCTGAATTCATCAGTGATAGTTACGCTGCGGCCTTCTACACATGATCTTCGTGAAAGCGGTGGCAAGAGGTTGCGCTAACAACCTCCTGCCATTTTGCCCGTGCATATCGGTCACGAACAAATCTGATTACTAAACACAGTAGCCTGGATTTGTTCTATCAGTAATCGACCTTATTCCTAATTAAATAGAGCAAATCCCCTTATTGGGGGTAAGACATGAAGATGCCAGAAAAACATGACCTGTTAGCCGCCATTCTCGCGGCAAAGGAACAAGGCATCGGGGCAATCCTTGCGTTTGCAATGGCGTACCTTCGCGGCAGATATAATGGCGGTGCGTTTACAAAAACAGTAATCGACGCAACGATGTGCGCCATTATCGCCTGGTTCATTCGTGACCTTCTCGACTTCGCCGGACTAAGTAGCAATCTCGCTTATATAACGAGCGTGTTCATCGGCTACATCGGCACCGATTCGATCGGCAATCTTATTAAAAAACTTGCAGCAAAAAAGGCGGGAGTTGACGATGCAAACCAGTCCTGACGGAATTGCTCTGATAAAAAAATTTGAAGGTTGTCGGCTGACTGCTTACCCCGACCCCGGAACGGGAGATGCGCCGTGGACCATCGGCTATGGCTGGACCCATCCGGTTGACGGAAAGCCAGTAAAGCGCGGTATGACTATCGACCAGCAAACCGCTGACAGGCTTCTGAAAACAGGGCTTGTTGGTTATGAGAATGACGTGCTGAAAGTTGTCAGGGTGAAGCTGACACAAGGCCAGTTCGACGCACTGGTGTCGTTCGCTTACAACGTTGGGTCGCGTGCTCTTTCCACATCTACACTGCTGAAAAAGCTGAATGCTGGCGATATAAAAGGCGCGGCAGATGAATTTCTGCGCTGGAATAAATCAGGCGGAAAGGTGATGCCGGGGCTCACGAATCGCCGCAAGGCAGAGCGAGCTCTGTTCCTGTCATGATTAGCGCACTGGTTAAGCGTTACTGGCTGCAGTTGCTGGTGCTGGCGTTAATCGGCGCACTGGCTTTCTTCGTGAACCACTACCGCGACAACGCCATCACTTACAGAGACCAGCGCGATAAGGCCACTGAGAAACTCCTCCTGGCGACCGCCACCATTAAAGACATGCAGACCCGCCAGCGTGATGTCGCTGCACTGGATGCCAAATACACCGGAGAACTGGCTGATGCGAAAGAAACCATTGAGCGTCTGCATAGCGATGTCATTGCTGGCCGTAAGCGGCTGCAAGTCGCCGCCACCTGTGCAAAGTCAACGACCGGAGCCAGCAGCATGGGCGATGGAGAAAGCCCAAGACTTACAGCAGATGCTGAACTCAATTATTACCGTCTCCGAAGTGGAATCGACAAGATAACCGCGCAGGTTAACTACCTGCAGGAATACATCAGGACGCAATGCCTGAAATAATTTTTTGCAAATCACAAAGTCCATTTAATGAGCCTCGCGATGCGGGGCTTTTTGCAATAAATGCGTACCGCAACGCATGTTTTTTACACCGAACCTGCCCCTTTGGAATGGGCCTTTGAGGATACCAGTTAGTGCTGGCGAGCCTCGGTGGGCTGGTTTCCTGTGCGGCAAAGGTTCATTTCAAAGAGTAGGTACACGCTATGAAATCATTAACCCTCTTCAATCAACCAATTCGTATCGGTGAAGATGGCATGATCTGCCTCACTGATATGTGGAAAGCCAGTGGTAAAAGTGAATCTGAATCGCCTTACCACTACCTGCGAAACAAGCAGACCAAAGAGTTCTTAGCCGAGCTGGAGAAAAACCACGAATCTGTGGTTTTTACTGAGCGCGGTGTACACGGTGGAACATATGGCGGGAAGTTTGTTGCTTACGATTATGCGGCTTGGTTAAACCCCGGGTTCAAGTACGCGGCCTATAAAGTCCTCGATGACTACTTCACCGGAGAACTTCAGCATCGCAACAGCTTAAGTGCGCAGCTCAACATGAAATGTCATGAGTTTGACCAGAAGAAAGACATGGCTAGCTTCTGCGGACAAGGGCTGGCAGCATGGCGCTATACGAAGCCAGTGTTGGTCGCTGAGATTAACTCCATGGCTAACCAGCTGCAGATTACGATCCCCGGGCTTCCGGGATGAGTGATCGTGTCATTGAATGCGCCTCCAGAGCGGGGCGCGACTTCTCAGAGTTCATGAAAGGCGAGAAGGGCATGATGGAAGCATTGGCCTCGGTGGATGAGTTTGGCGAGCAGCTGCGCCTCAACGGCTGTGTCAATCATCACTTTGTTAGCTACATGATGCGGAACTCGATCATGCAGGCATTCATGGACATGGCAAAAGCCGAGAGGAAAGAAGAGCGCCGGCGTAAGCGAGCGGAAGCAAAAGCAAAAGTGAAGTAGCCATTACAAAGCCCATTTACGGGTGGGCTTGATAATGAAACCGGAATTTATTCTGGGTAACCAGTTACGGCAGTACAGCGAAACAACCCAAGCCAGTAAGTGGGGAAATAACACTGGCAGCCACTGAAAGATGAACCTCCTGCCTTATGGCAAAAAAGATTCTTTGTGGTGGCGGACTGATGGAAAGACATCGGTTATTGCAGAGGCCATTCAATGAGTGGTCTCGACAATGGCTTATACCCTGCACGGGATAACTTAACTGATATCCCTTTTAACGGATAAACGGAGCCAACAATGGCAGAGATTATTCCCATGACTGAAGAACAGAAATTCCAGTTAGAGATTTACAAACTGGTCATGAACCAGAACGCAGCCGCAGAAGAAGCATTTCAGTTCATTGGCACTGACGAGCTGAAGCTTGAGCTATTCAAAATTCACTTCCAGTCAGGCGGCGCTAATTCGGATATCACGATCCGCACATTCGAAGCGGTACGTAAATCGAAGGAGGCGTTAGACCTGTTCACCGCTGGAGTGTGATATGGCTAAGGCCAAATGGCACAAACTCCCGGCGTTCACCATTCCGCTGTTTCAAAGTGCACATGTCTACCTCGCAACAACCAGAGAACAGTTTCAGCACGCTGATAAATTCCTTGGCGGCAGCGGGGATGAGAAGCCATTCAATCTTGGGTTTGCAAGCAACTATGAAAACACTGATACGGGTGAGCGATGCTATCTGATTGGAGTATTCGATCAGCAGATCGCTACGCTCGTTCATGAGTGCGCCCACGTCTGCTTTTACGTTTGCTCTGATGTCGGCGTGACGACAAGGCCTGAAGATGCCAACGAGACGTACTGTTACATGCTGGACAGGATGGTTAATCACTTCCTGCCATTCATTCAGGAGAAACAAGATGTATCACTGGAATAATCAATCCCCTTATTGCCAATGCCAACGCTGCCCGTGCTGCGGGAAGATTGTTAACCAATTTACTGGCAATAATTTCTTCAAGACTGGTTATGGATATGGTGTTGCGGGTAGCGTTAATTGCTCTGGGGCTGCTGCTGAAACGACATCAAACACAGGCAAGCAGAAAGGAGCTAAGTAATGGTAATCAAAGTTTGTTCAGGCTCTCAGGGCTTCGACAACCCATCCAAATTCCGCGATGAATGGGATAAGCAAGCAGAAGGGAAATAATCAATATGGCAGCACCAAAGGGCAACCGATTTTGGGAGGCCCGCAGTAGTCATGGGCGAAATCCTAAATTCGAATCGCCTGAGGCGCTGTGGGCTGCTTGTTGTGAATACTTCGAGTGGGCTGATGATAACCCGCTATGGGAGGGTAAGGTATTTTCATATCAGGGAGAAATAATTAAGGCTAATGTCCCTAAGATGCGAGCCATGACTATTTCAGGATTGTGTACCTTCCTTGATATCACCAGGCAAACGTGGGGAACCTTCCGGTCAATGGAAGGTTTTTCTGACGTCACATCACGAGCGGAAGACATCATCTACGACCAGAAATTCTCTGGCGCAGCCGCTGACCTTCTCAACGCTAACATCATCGCCCGTGATTTGGGCCTCAAAGAGCAGTCGCAAGTTGAAGACGTGACACCTGATAAGGGAGATCGCGATAAGCGGCGCTCTCGTATCAAGGAGCTATTCAACCGTGGAACTGGACGCGATTCTTGATAACCTGAGCGACGAAGAGCAAATCGAGTTGCTCGAGCTACTCGAAGAAGAAGAGAACTACCGGAACACACACCTGCTATATGAATTTACGCCATACAGCAAACAGCGTGAGTTCATCGACGCTGGGCATGACTATCCAGAGCGCTGTTTTATGGCTGGTAACCAGCTTGGTAAGTCATTTACTGGTGCTGCTGAAGTCGCGTTTCACCTTACAGGGCGTTATCCGGGCACAAAAGGCTATCCTGCTGATGGTAAATATGGCGGTGAGTGGAAAGGTAAGCGTTTCTATGAGCCTGTTGTCTTCTGGATTGGCGGCGAGACAAACGAGACTGTAACCAAAACGACTCAACGCATCCTGTGCGGTCGTATCGAAGAGAATGATGAGCCTGGCTACGGTTCCATACCGAAAGAAGACATCATTAGCTGGAAGAAGTCTCCTTTCTTTCCGAACCTTGTTGATCATCTTCTGGTTAAGCATCACACGGCTGATGGCGTTGAAGATGGCATTTCAATCTGCTACTTCAAACCATACTCGCAAGGCCGTGCTCGCTGGCAGGGTGACACAATCCACGGCGTGTGGTTTGACGAAGAGCCACCATACAGCATTTATGGAGAAGGGCTTACCCGTACCAACAAATACGGGCAATTCTCAATTCTGACGTTTACCCCGCTGATGGGGATGTCTGACGTTGTTACCAAGTTCCTGAAGAATCCCAGCAAGTCGCAGAAAGTGGTCAACATGACCATCTACGACGCTGAGCACTACACCGACGAGCAGAAAGAGCAAATCATCGCATCCTATCCCGAGCATGAGAGAGAGGCGCGTGCTCGCGGTATTCCTACGATGGGTAGTGGTCGAATCTTCCAGATACCGGAAGAGACTATTAAGTGTCAGCCGTTCGAGTGTCCTGATCACTTCTACGTCATCAATGCAATGGACTTCGGATGGGATCACCCACAGGCACATATCCAGCTTTGGTGGGATAAAGACGAGGACGTGATTTATCTTTCTCGCGTCTGGAAGGCCAAACAGAAGAAGGCGACAGAGGCATGGAGTGCTGTTAAAGCATGGAGCAAAAACACCCCTACAGCTTGGCCTCATGACGGGCATCAGCACGAAAAGGGAGGCGGCGCTCAGCTCAAGGAACAATACGCCGACGCTGGGTTCGACATGTTGCCAGATCATGCAACATGGCCTGATGGAGGTAATGCGGTCGAACCCGGGATAGCAGAGATACGCGACATGATGCTCGACGGTCGTTTCAAGGTATTTAACACCTGCGAGCCATTCTTTGAAGAGTTTCGCCTGTATCACCGCGATGAGAACGGGAAGATCGTCAAGCTAAATGACGACATCCTTTCTGCTGTTCGCTATGGCTACATGATGAGGCGTTTTGCAATACAGATGCGAGACATCAAAGATCCTAAAGAGATTGATTACTCAAGCTACAACATACCTTGCGGAGTTGGATGATGGCTGATGATAGAAAGATGGCTGACTGGCATCGCAAGGTGCTGTGCAACTTTGATAATGCCTGGTCAGCAACGCAGGATATGCGTGAGCAGATTATTGAGGCTCAACGTTTCGTCCGGGTATCCGGCGCACAGTGGGAAGGCAGCACAAACGCTGGTTACTCATTTGATGAAGGCAGGTTTGAGCATTACCCGCGCTTTGAACTGAATAAGGTTTCCCGTGAATGTGATCGCATCATTGGCGAGTATCGACAGAATCGCATCAGCGTTAAATTCAGGCCGAAGGACGATAAGGCATCGGAAGCGTTAGCCGAAAAGATGAACGGCAAATTCCGCGCTGACTATCAGGAAACATCCGGTGGCGAAGCGTGTGATAACGCATTTGATGATGCTGTAACGGGCGGATTCGGTTGTTTCCGCATGTGTGCCGATTACGAAGATGAAATGGATCCGAGTAACGAGCAACGCCGTATAAGCCTTCTTCCTGTTTACGACCCAGCGACATGCGTCTTCTTCGATCAGGACAGCAAGCAATATGACCGCTCTGATGCTATGTGGGCTATGGAAATGTTCTCCATGACGCCTAAAGCGTTCGAGGCTGAATACCCTGACTCCATCGCGGCAAGTCTTTCTCGTGATGACACTGGTACTCAGTATGACTGGTCAACGCCTGATGCCATCTATGTTGGACGCTACTACGAAGTTCGCATAGAGAAGGTGAAGCTCACGGCGTGGCGCAACCCTGTCAGCGGAGAAACGGCAATCTATGATGAAGAGCAAATCAAAGATATTGTCGACGAGCTGACCGATGGCGCATTCGAACTGATTGGCGAGCGGACAGTGAAGAAACGCCGCGTTTATTGCGGCCTTCTGTCTGGCGCTGAATGGCTGGAAGAACCGAAGCGTATTCCGGGCGAACATATTCCTCTCATCCCGGTATATGGGCGTCGCTCATTTGTTGATAATCAGGAACGAATCGAAGGCCACGCAGCAAAAGCGATGGATGCACAGCGTCTTGAGAACCTGATGGTTTCCATGATTGCAGATAACGCTACTCAGGCGGGCGGTGATGGCATTCCTATCGTGGATGTTGATTTCATTCCCGGTCCATTAATGAATCACTGGGCAGAGAGGAATAAGAAAAGACCTGCAGTTCTTCCCATGACCAGCAAGAAGGACAAAAACGGAACAGTCATTTCAGAAGCTCAGGTTGCTGGCTGGACACCTCCGACACAAATGCCTCCTGCTCTTGCCGGGCTATTGCAGTACACCGGAACGGCTATTCAGCAAATTACAGGTGCGTCGCAGCTTGAGAACATGCCGAGCAACGTCGCTACCGATACCGTTGATAGCATCTTTAACCGGATGGACACGCAGTCCTATATCTACATGGACAACATGGCTAAATCCATGCGCCGTGCTGGCGTCGTGTGGCTTTCTATGGCTCGTGAAGTCTATGGCAGTGATACGCCGATGCGTATCGTTAATGAGGACGGCAGCGATGACGTGGCGCTGATGACTGGTGAAGTGGTTGACCGTCAGACAGGGCAGGTTATCGCGCTTAACGACCTTTCGCAGGGTAACTATGAAGTGACTGTCGATGTTGGTCAGTCGTTCGCTACTCGCCGTGATGCAACGGTTAAGTCGTTACTTTCCATGCTGGCACTTATCCCACCAGGAACGCCGAAGCACGACCTTGTGTCGTCGATGATTCTCGACAATATGGACGGCGAAGGGATGGACGACCTTAAAGAATACAACCGCAATCAGTTGCTTCTGTCTGGAGTTATCAAGCCGAGAACACCAGAAGAACAGCAGATGGTTGAGCAGGCAAAACAACAACAGGCCAGTCAGCCAGATCCGGCTATGGTTGCAGCGCAAGGTCAGCTTCTTGCTGGTCAGGCTGAATTGCAGAAAGCGCAGAACGAACAGGCAGCCATTCAGGTTAAAGCATTCCAGGCACAGACTGATGCTCAGGTTGCAGCGGCAAACGTTGTGAAAATCCTCGCATCTGCTGATAGCCAGCAGAAATCTGATATCCGCGAGGCTCTGAAACTGCTCGGACAGTTCCAGCAACAGCAAGGAGACAATGCCCGTGCTGATGCAGAGCTTGTCCTGAAAAGTCAGGCACAGGGCCATGCGCAGCGCATGGACATCAGCAGCATCCTGCAAAAATCAACTCAGCAACAACCACAGCAGTAATTAACCCATAACGTGCAATGGCTGTCTTTATGAGGCCTGGCACCATATTGCCTTCCGATGGGCTGAACATCGAGTAAACAGGGGTAACAAATGGACCAGATGGCAGAAAACACACCAGAAGTTGAAATCGAAACCGACGCGTCAGAGCAGATTCCTGATGATGTCGAACTGGCTGAAGAAGTCGAAACAGAAGATGGCAGTGAGTCATCCGGCAATGATGTAGAGGAAGCTACTGAAACTGATGACGACGAATCAGAACAGGAATTCTACTTTGGTGACGAAAAGCTGGATTCGCCAACCAGCGAAGATGGCGCAGAGCATGGACTGGTAAAACACCTGCGCAAGACGATTAAAGAGAAAGACCGTGAGCTGAAAGAGCTGATGCGTCAGTCTCAGAAACCCGTCGAGCAGCAGCCGGTAATCACTCAACCACCGCGAATGCCAAAACTGGATGATGAGGACATCGGTTTCGATGAAGAAATCTATCAGCAACGCATGGCTAAGTGGGCAGAGGATAACGGCAAGTACCAGCAACAGGAGATGGCTCGCAAGCAGAAGGAGCAGGAGCTTCAGGCTGCTTATCAAGAGCGATTATCCAAATATCAGCAACGTGTTAAGGCTCTCAAGGTTCCTGGCTATCAGGAAGCAGAACAGGCCGTACTCGAGGAAATCCCCATCGAGACACAAAACGCGATCCTGTTTGAGTCAGAGAAGCCGGAAATCGTTGTTCTGGCGCTTGGTCGCAACGCTGAACTGCGCAAGCAACTGGCAGAAGCTACCAACCCCGTAGCAATTGGTCGTCTGCTGGAACGTATCGAATCTAAGGCCAGAATCATGCCAAAAGCAAAAACCACGGCAGCCACAACCCCGACAGTTAAGGGGAGCAACGGCGCAGTAATCAATAACCTCGACAAACTGAAAGCCAAGGCGCTGGAAACTGGTGACTGGACGCCGTATTTCGCCGCTAAAAAGGCAAAAAAATAACCTATCGGAGCATTAAGCATGGCTAACCAATTAGCAAAAGACCTTGAAATCATGTTCGAAAACTACGTTGAAGGCTTTGAGGCCGCCTGCGTAGTTTCCCGCAACGCTAAAAAATTCCGTCCCGGTGATACAGCAATGCAGCGAGCAGGTGATGTTCTGTATCGTCCGCAGCATTACCACATGAATATTGAGGAAGGTCTCGACCTCAGCAGCAAAACGCCAACAGCACTGGTTCAGCGCCTTGTTCCTTCTGTGTTCAAGGAGCCGAAAAACATTCTGTACACTCTGGATGCGCGTGAAATGCGTGACCCGGAACATAAAACTGAAGCTGGTCGCGCCGCAGGTATGCGCCTTGCTGCACAGATTGACTCTGACCTGATTTCCATGGTCACGCAGCGTGCTACTAACGTGATCACGATGGCTGACTCAACCACAGGTACACAGGGCCGTGATTTGTGGAACTGTGCGGCAGGCATTGATGCCACCATGACGGCGATTGGTGTACCTCAGGGTATCAACCGTCGCTCTTTCTGGAACCCCTTCAACTACAAAGATCTTGCTGGCGAGCTTGGTCACCGTGCCTATGCTCAGGGCGCAACCCTGACAGCATACGAAAAAGCGCAGATCCCTCCGGTTGCTTCCTTTGATAGCTACAAGACCGATATTTCTGGTCGTGTTCCGAAGGGTACAGCAACTTCCATTACGCTGGCAGCAGCACCTGCGCACAAGGTTGAAGCGAAAGATGCTAACGATATGCCAGTGGATAACCGACAGGGGACCATTACGGTATCTGCTGAAGGTTTGCAGGTTGGCGATGCGTTTACCATCGCAGGGGTGAATTCCGTACACCAGATCACCAAAGATACCACCGGGCAGCCGCAGGTATTCCGCGTTCTGGCAGTTAGCGGAACGACAGTAACTATCTCCCCGAAAATTCTGCCGCCTGACAACGCGGATGTCGCCAGCCGTCCATATGCAAACGTTGATGCTAATGCGGCAAGTAGCGCAGCAATCACCATTCTCAACAAAAATGCCGCACCGGCTAACCTGTTCTGGGCTGATGGTTCTGTTGAACTGATGTACGGCAAACTGGCGTTCCCAACTGGTCAGGGGCCACAGGTAATGACGGCAACCACCGAGCAGGGCGCTACGCTGATCATGTCTTACGCCTTCGACCACATCAAAGGCGTAACCACTGCTCGTTTCACCACTCTGTACGGTTGCTCTGTACTTGTTCCTGAATATACGGGCATCGTTATTGCCGGGCAGTAATTTTGGTGGGGCTTCGGCCCCATTTTTATTGGGAGAAGACAATGGCACGAACAATGCTCTATAAGCCGGGCAACATGATCACCTGTGGTCAGTTTGCTGTCGATTACATCATTGTTGATGACGAAGAAGTTAAATCTCACCTGAAAAAAGGCTGGGTAAAAACTCCTGAAGAAACCGCAACGAAGCATAAAGTGGCTAAGGCGGAAGAAGATGGCGAAAACGAAGGGTGATCTCGTTCTTAAGGCTTTACGAAAAGCCGGGCTGTATTCCAATGCCACGTTGACAGATGCTGACCCTCAGGCAATTGAAGATGCCATTAATGACCTCGAAGACATGATGGCAGCATGGCAGGCTAAAGGTATCGAGCTTGGATATCAGTTTGCTGATACAGAAAACGGCATCATGCCGTTACCTGACGATGATTCAGGTATCCCTGCATGGGCAAATGATGGCGTCGCCTTGAAACTCGCTGTGCAAGTGTGCATGGATAACGTCATTCAGCCGTCAGACGCTCTCCTTACCGCTGCTGACAGTGCATACCAGACAATTTGCATCGCTTTAACCAAAATACCACCACTTGAGCGGCGAAATGACATGCCTCGCGGTAGTGGTAACAAAAGCGCGTTTACGTGGAATCGGTTTTACATCGAGAAAGATGATCCGAGTACGTGAGGTGAATAAATGCCGATTCAGCAACTTCCGCTTATGAAAGGTGTCGGCAAAGACTTTCGAAACGCCGACTATATCGACTATCTGCCAGTGAATATGCTGGCTACACCCAAAGAAATCCTGAACAGCAGCGGATATCTTCGCTCATTCCCGGGCATTGCCAAACGTTCTGATGTGAACGGTATATCGCGCGGCGTCGAGTACAACATGGCGCAGAGTGCTGTTTATCGCGTGTGTGGTGGCAAGCTGTATAAGGGCGAAAGTGAAGTCGGTGATGTTGCCGGAAGTGGTCGTGTATCAATGGCGCATGGTCGGACATCTCAGGCGGTAGGCGTTAATGGTCAACTGGTCGAGTATCGCTATGATGGCACGGTTAAAACCGTCTCAAACTGGCCTGCAGACAGCGGATTTACGCAGTATGAGTTAGGTTCAGTCCGCGACATTACACGCTTACGTGGGCGTTATGCGTGGTCAAAAGACGGCACTGATTCATGGTTTATCACTGACCTTGAAGACGAATCGCATCCTGACCGCTACAGCGCACAATATCGCGCAGAGTCTCAGCCTGACGGAATCATCGGCATCGGTACATGGCGAGACTTCATAGTCTGCTTTGGTTCGTCGACGATTGAATATTTCTCCCTGACTGGTGCAACCACTGTTGGGGCTGCTCTGTATGTCGCACAGCCATCGCTGATGGTGCAGAAAGGCATTGCTGGGACTTACTGCAAAACGCCATTCGCTGATTCTTATGCGTTCATCAGCAATCCGGCAACAGGTGCGCCGTCTGTATACATCATCGGCTCCGGTCAGGTGTCACCAATCGCCAGCGCGAGCATTGAGAAAATCCTCCGCTCCTACACTGCTGATGAACTGGCTGATGGCGTGATGGAATCGCTGCGATTTGATGCGCATGAGCTGCTGATTATCCATCTTCCGCGCCATGTCCTCGTATACGACGCATCTTCAAGTGCCAATGGTCCGCAATGGTGTGTACTGAAAACAGGCCTGTATGACGATGTGTACCGCGCTATCGACTTCATTTACGAAGGCAATCAAATAACGTGCGGCGATAAGCTGGAGTCCGTGACCGGGAAATTGCAATTCGATATCAGCAGCCAGTACGACAAGCAACAGGAACACCTGCTGTTTACTCCGTTGTTCAAAGCGGATAACGCCAGATGCTTCGATCTGGAGGTGGAATCATCCACTGGCGTAGCTCAGTACGCCGACCGCCTGTTCCTCTCTGCAACCACTGACGGCATCAATTACGGACGTGAGCAGATGATTGAGCAGAATGAACCGTTCGTTTACGACAAACGCGTTTTGTGGAAGCGAGTCGGGCGCATCAGGAAAAATGTCGGCTTCAAATTGCGCGTTATCACGAAGTCACCTGTCACTCTTTCTGGCTGCCAGATAAGGATTGAGTAATGGCAGATTCATCACTGAATAATCCTGTCGCGGTTCAGGCTACGCGCCTTGATGCTTCAATTTTGCCACGCAATATCTTCTCGCAGTCGTATCTGCTGTACGTTCTCGCGCAAGGTACTGATGTTGGTAACGTGGCTAACAAGGCCAACGAGGCCGGACAGGGCGCTTATGATGCACAGGTCAGGAACGATGAGCAGGATGTTATTCTGGTCGATCACGAAGAAAGAATTCGTCAGCTCCGCATCGACGTAGACGACCATGAAATCCGTATTACTGCAAATACCAATGCAATCGCGTCGCTGGATGTCAGACTAACCACGGCTGAAGGAGAAATAGTCACCTTACAGGCTGACGTCAGCGCTCTTGATGGCCGGGTTACGACTGCTGAGAGCAACATTTCTGCATTAAAGGACGACTATGTATCGAAAACAGCCACTGCAACACAATCGCTGGCATCTCCCCTCAATGTAACAACATCCTATTCGGTCGGCGGCACCAAGGTTATTGGTGCTCGTCAGACAGGGTGGACAGCGGCTACAGGTACGGATCTTCGCGGCTCATTCAACGCTAACCAGACATACACGGTAAGTGCCACATACACACGGTCTGAGATGTCGGCTATGGCTACAGGATTGCAGCAGGCGCGGCAGCGTATCAAAGCTCTGGAAGATGCATTACGGACTCATGGGTTGATTGACTGATGATTACATTCAAACCAACGCGAAACATCGACCTGATCGAAGCAGTCGGAAATCACCCTGACATTATTGCCGGGAGTAACAACGGTGATGGATACGACTACAAGCCTGAATGCCGTTACTTTGAGGTGAACGTGCACGGTCAGTTTGGCGGCATTGTTTACTATCAGGAAATTCAGCCGCTTACATTCGATTGCCACGCCATGTACCTGCCAGAGATTCGCGGCTTCAGCAAGGAAATTGGGCTGGCGTTCTGGCGATACATTCTGACTAACACCACCGTTCAGTGCGTCACATCGTTCGCTGCACGCAAATTCCGCCACGGTCAGATGTACTGCGCAATGATTGGCCTTAATCGTGTAGGAACCATCAAGAAATACTTCAAAGGCGTGGATGACGTGACATTTTACAGTGCTACACGCGAAGAACTAATCGACTTCCTGAATCACGGGAGATAGCCATGTTATATGCATTTAAGCTGGGCAGAAAACTGCGCGGCGAGGAACCTTATTGCCCTGAAAAAGGCGGGAAAGGTGGTAGCTCTGATAAAAGCGCAAAGTATGCAGCAGAAGCTCAGAAGTATGACGCAGACCTGCAAAATCAGCAGTTCAACACCATCATGAACAACCTGAAGCCGTTTACTCCTCTGGCTGAGAAGTATGTCGGCAGCCTCGAGAACTTATCGTCTCTGGAGGGGCAAGGTCAGGCACTTAACCAGTATTACAACTCTCAGCAGTACAAAGACCTTGCAGGTCAGGCTCGCTATCAGAGTCTGGCGGCAGCGGAAGCAACAGGTGGATTGGGTTCCACTGCAACCAGTAATCAGTTAGCAACAATCGCACCAACGCTTGGTCAGCAATGGCTATCTGGACAAATGAACAATTACAACAACCTGGCAAATATCGGTCTTGGCGCTCTTCAGGGGCAGGCAAACGCCGGGCAAACATATGCCAACAACATGAGTCAGATTTCACAGCAAAGCGCGGCGCTGGCTGCGGCAAACGCCAACCGACCGTCAGCATTGCAGCAGGGGGTTAGTGGTGCTGCATCCGGTGCGCTTTTGGGTGGTGGCATAGCCAGTGCTCTCGAGCTATCAACTCCGTGGGGTGCTGGTATCGGTGCTGGTCTTGGTCTGCTTGGCTCGTTGTTTTAAGGGGTAATCAATGGCTACGTGGCAACAGGGTATTAATTCTGGTGGTTTTCTGGCTGGCATCGGTACGCAAAATGAGAATGCGCCAAAGGCAAGCGACATTAACGCAACGCTTGGTCTGATCCGCGAAAACAATGAACTGGCTCGCTCAGGTGCAAATAACGTTGGTCTGACCGCGTTACGTGGTCTGGCTGGAGTTGCTGATATTTATAAGCAGGAACAGCAACAGAAAGCGATTAATGCGTTCAATAAGGTTCATGCTGATGCATGGGCTTCTGGTGATCCATCGGGACTATTTAAGTTTGCCAAGGAAAATCCAGCGTTTGTTGCGCAGGCACAACAGGCGTTTTCCGGTCTTAATGAGCAGCAACGCAACGATATGGGCGATTTAGCCATGAGGGCTAACGTCGCTCTTTCTCAGGGACCGGAAGCCTACAGTAAATTCATTACTGACAACAAGGACAGGTTAAATCGTGTGGGTGCGAATGCTGACTGGATGATTCAGACAGGTATCCAGAATCCAGAGCAGCTATCACACATGCTGACTACTATGTCTCTCGGTGCGCTTGGACCAGAAAAGGCGTTTGCTGTTCAGGACAAGATGGCTGGTCGTGAAATTGACCGAGGCAGACTGGCAGAGACAATCCGCAGCAATCAGGCTGGCGAGGCGCTAACAGCGCGTGGTCAGAATATCACGATGCGCGGTCAGGATTTATCGATGCAGAGAGCATCAATGAAAGGGTCGGTTGGGAATAATGAGCGTACAGTTCAGTTAGCAGATGGCAGAACTGTAACGGTAGGCGGGAAGCTTCACGGCGCTGGGGCTAATGCGTTCTACGAAGGTATCGACAACGAGGGGAATATGGTTCGCGTCCCTGCTGGCTCTATTGCCGCTCCGGCTACATCGGCAGCAAGCGCGCAGAATTACGCAATGAAGAAAGATCTTGATGCAATTTCTGGTGCATCAATTGACGATCTTGGCTTCATGACTGGCATTACAGGCTCTTCAGGTTCTCCTGCTCTTGGTGCAGATATTCGTAGCCGTGCATCTGGTGGTGATCAGAGGAAACTATACAACGCTGCACAGCGAATCCAAGGAAAGATGCAGAATCAGGGCATTGCAGCAGCCAGAGACATGGGGGCATCCGGTATCAACACCGTTGCAGAAGCAAAGATGTATTTTCAAGGTATGCCACAGGTTGATTTCTCAAGCCCTGAAGCACTGCAACAATCAATGCGCGACATTCAGCAATATACCGACAATTACAACCAACAATATAACGTTAATGTTGGTAAATCTCAGCGGCAGCAATCTCAACCTACACAGGTATCACAGCCAGCAGCCAGCAGTAACTTTTCTTCACTATGGGGTGATTAATGGCTAAAGCATGGAAAGATGTTATCGCCTCTCCACAGTATCAGGCGTTAACTGAAGAACAGAAAGCACAGGCTCAAGCGCAATATTTTGATGAGGTTGTTGCCCCTAAGGCTGGTGACAAATGGGCTGAAGCAAGAGATCAGTTTTATGCAGCATACCCTCCGCCTCAGCAGCAGAAAGAAGAACCATCATTGATGCAACAAGCTGGTGATTGGCTCACAGGTGGTCAAAGTGCAGGGCAAATTGCAGAGCAGGCTGGTCGTGGTCTGGTAAACATACCATTCGACGTATTACAGGGCGGCGCAAGCCTGATTAATGCAATCAGCCAGGGGCTTGGTGGCCCCAAGGTTTTGGATGATGTTTATCGTCCAGTCGATCGACCGACAGACCCCTACGCGCAAGCCGGTGAAACAATTGGCGGGTATTTAGTTCCAGGAGTTGGAACGGCAGGAAGCATGGCTATTGGATCACTGGCAGAGGCCGCAAATCAGAAAGGCGATTTCGCACAAAATGCAACTAAAAATGCCGGAGTTAACCTTGCCGCTCAGGGTGTTCTTTCCGCAGCAGCAAAGGGAATAGGGCGTGGAATTACTGCTGTTCGTGGCGAAATATCACCAGCAGATCAGCAATTGCTCAAGCGTGCCGCTGCGGCAGATGTACCAGTTATGACATCGGATGTAGTTCCTCCAAAAACAAAACTTGGCAATCAACTGCAGGGTTACTCAGAAGGAGTCATAGCTGGGACTGGACCAATGAGAGCCGCACAGCAGGATGCCAGAACCAAGCTTGTTAATCGCTTCACCGAAAAATACGGCGACTACGATCCATCTGTAGTCGTTGATAGTCTAAAGTCAGGCGTTGCAAGGGAAAAATCGTTAGCCAAGTCAAAACTAAACAGCCTGTCAGGAAGAATGGTTGGAAAGCCAGTTGATACAAGTGGCGCCATAAGAGCTATCGACGGAGCAGTAAACGAACTTGGGAAACTTAAAGGTGTTTCTGACACCCAGACCATTTCTGCGCTTAATGATTATAAGAATGCCATTCAGGAGATAACAAATGGAGATGATGCCTTTGAGTTACTTGATAAGCTGAGAACTCAGTTCCGCATTGACGTAAAAGGCGATCGTACAGTTCTGCCATCAATGTCGCAAACAATGGTCGACAGGGTCTATAACTCGCTAACCAATAGCCTTAGTAAATCTATAGCGAAAGGACTTAGCCCAAAAGATGCTTCAGCATGGAGAGCGGGAAAAGCTGATTATGCAAAAATGGCAACACATGTAACTCAAACGCGCCTTAAAAACGTTCTAAACAAAGGAGATTTAACTCCCGAGGCTGTAAATACCATTGTGTATGGACAATATGGGTCAGATATAGCTCGATTGTACGGGAAACTCGATCAAAAAGGTAAAGACATGCTAAGGGCGGCATATATCAGCAAAATAGCTGACAAGGTAGGTGACAGCCCTCAGAAAATGATGACCGAGCTTGGCAAGCTGCAAAAACAAGCAAATGGTCAGGTGTTTAAAACTGTATTTGGTGGGAAGAACGGAAAAGAGATAGAGGGGATGTTATCTATTCTCGATGCTACCAAAAGAGCATCTGAGGCTAATGTTGTGACGAAGACTGGCATGACACTCGCGCCTTTGGTAAGGGTTATTGGTAACCTAAAAACCGGAGGCGCGCTATTGGCTGGGGAAACAGGGATTGGCCTTATGTCGAGGGTTTATGAAAGCCCTATGGCCAGGAATGCTCTCTTACGTTTGGCAAACACCAAAGCAGGAACACCAGCCTATGAAAGAGCGCTAAATAATGCTGCAAATGCGATACGCCCTATACTTTCAAGCCAAATTACAGCAGAACAATAGATAAATAATTAATTAAGTACATAACTACTGACAGATAACCAACGCAACGACCCAGCTTCGGCTGGGTTTTTTTATGCCCAAAATTCACCGTAGCCACGCTGCGGCGATTCCTTGTATCTGGAGCAAATTAAATGACAGACATTACAGCCAATGTGATCGTATCGATGCCTTCGCAACTTTTCACTATGGCGCGTTCTTTTAAAGCGGTTGCCAATGGCAAAATTTATATCGGTAAAATTGACACGGACCCCGTAAATCCAGAAAACCAGATTCAGGTTTATGTAGAGAACGAAGATGGCTCTCACGTTCCTGTTTCGCAACCAATCATCATTAATGCTGCTGGATATCCGGTATATAACGGACAGATTGCCAAGTTTGTAACTGTGCAAGGTCATTCTATGTCTGTGTACGATGCATATGGATCACAGCAGTTCTATTTCCCTAATGTGCTGAAGTACGACCCTGATCAATTTGAGATTAGGCTTTCTAATCAAGACGGCGCTGGTCTTGTTGGGATTATGCCATATGGCACGGTACAGGATGCCATCAAATGGGTTGTCCCCGAGGTATTCCCCGGAAGTAATGCGTCAGAAAAATTACAGGCAGCTGTAAATTATGCGGTTGCAAACAAAACGAGAGTTGTAGCATCAGGTGTGTACGATGTAACGGCCCCCGTCACCATCCCAGGAGACATCATTATCGATGCTTCTACTGGAGAATTTACCTTCAATGGCATTGATTATATTTTCCATCCGCTTGGCGCAAAATCAGTAGAGATTATCGGTGGTAAGTTCACCGCAAATGCATACCACACCCAGCGTCCTCAGGTAATTTTCAATGATTACCCTGATGGGCTGGCGAATTTGCCAACGCGAGTGGTGATAAAAGATATGCAATGCTTTAACTGCGGTGTTGGCTACATCATGGTTAACTGTCAGGACCCAACCAGCGTACATGTCTCAGTTGATAATAACTACTGCAAGACTGATGACAACACAGATCAGTATATCTCTGATGCAGGAATGTCAGGTGAACATGGTGAGGTATATCCATATCTGATGATTCTTGGCAACACGACTGCATCCGTCGACATTGGGACGCCTCGCAAGTCAATGTTCCACGTAACGAATAACACCTTTGATGTTTTTATGCAGTCAGGTGGTAACTCAGATATTTATAAAATAGGTGGTGCAACAACAGGAGGAATTTCTACATCCAACAGATTTATTAACCGTAACACAGAAGCAGCCTGTGAAGTTGATACCTTTACTGGTGGTCTTGAAAGTGTTTTTGATAATAACACGCTTTGGAACGTGTCCATTAAGGTTATGACACTAGGGATTAGTGGCGGCCCAAGGATTGGTCTTGGAGGTAGAAGTTCAGTTAGTAATAACGTCATGCATTTTGAGAAAAATCCACTTAATGATTTTGGAATATGGTTAAGAACATCACTGGTAAATGTATGTAACAATGTTATTTATTATGTTGGATCTGATAACCCCTCAGAGCAACGTATATTTAACGGAATTTCAGGGCGAAAATTAGATAATAATAACAATGGATTTGGTGGTTATTGGTGTGCTGGTAATAACGTATCCAACAACATAATTCAAATTATTACAGGTGAAGTTGACAAATCTGTTAGAGTGCAATGCATCGATCCTACTGATTTCGCTGGGAGCGTTTTTAATGGAAATTGTCTTTTTGGTGGTAATGGTATGGTGATAGATGCAAGACCTGAAAGAAATAGAAATGTCTGGAGTGGTAATTATATAAGCTCTGGTCTATTTTCTGGTGAGAATATATGGAGAATGAATTCCGCATTCGTTGGCGGAAGTAATTATATTGGAAATTCTTACGATAACTCTGTTCGTGGTCCACATCTTTTAAGAAAGGAAATACCAGCTCAACAAGATGGGAGTATAATAAGAATTACATTGGATTATGCGATAAATAATGGATACGCTTCAGACAGATGTCTTTATCTCTTAATGGTAAAAGTTAATGGTGGGATTAAAAATAACTATCAGACATTTGTTGTCTCTTCTGGAGCTCACGATGCGCAAGATCTAAAGCCAGCAATAGACGAAAGAATAAACCCAAACACAACTGACAACAATTTAAAACAAATATCATTTAGAGCTGGTTATACAGGTTCTAGTGGGCTAATTGTTTTGCAGGCAAGGGGTAATTATTATTCATCAGGAAATCCACCGACATCTATAGAATATTCTATTATACCGTTAACAGCAAACTTCCCCATGGCATTTTAATAAATGCCAGCGCATGACAAGTGCGCTGGCATTGCTGGTCATATTATCTTATTCAAATACTTTAATTTACTAATAATCAAGCTAGCTGCTAAAGAAGATGCAAAAACTACCACTATCATAAAGAGCATGTATACAATAGAGAATGCATTTATTTTTAATAAATGTCTCAATAAATAAGAGTAAAGCTCAATAAAAATAGGATGTATTAAATACACTCCAAGTGTTAGGCTTGCTAGTTTTTTTGATAATAACGACTCTCCACCATTGATTGAAGAACATATCGCGAATATTAACACCGATGAAATAAAAACATTTAAGCTTAAATAGTCATAGAAATACACTCGACCAAACTTATAAGCTAAAATAGCCGTTATTATCAATGAAATTAATGTGAATATAGTACACATGCAAAGTTTTTCTGTTTTCTTTGCCCTAAACACACCACCAATAACGAAGTAGCCTATATAATTTAAAAATGTTATCATGAAAAATTGCGGTTTGTTGTTTTCCATGCCAACAACGTTGTTGTATATTAGATTAATCAATGGCAATGCAGAGCATATTACAATGAGGGTTGTTACTTCATTATCACTTGATTTTGCAATTATTTTTCTTAAAAAAGGCGTTATAATATATAAAAAAGGAATCATATATAAAAACCACATATGGTAATATGGTTTACCAGCTAAAAGCTGTTTTATTGATGTTATAACCCCTAGAGTTATATCACCTTTGATGTAGGACTTAAATATTGTCCATGTGATATATATCATCGTCCATGCCAATACTGGGATCAATATCCTCGTCATTCTTTTTTTGTAAAAACTAATTGTAGAATCCGTTCCATTTATCAAAAAGTAACCACTCAACATAACAAAAACAGGAACGCTCCATCTGCTGAATGAATCAAGAATATTTGCAGACCACCAAAGTGTAGATCCATAGAAGCTTGGGTTAGTATCTGCGAAAGTAACATACCCAGCTGTGACATGTATAACAACAACCATAAAAATGGCAAATACTCTTAAATTATAAGCCCACTGCATTTTTACGCCCTTATATTAAAATTATATATGACAATATTAATATTGCTTATTCTAAAATTGGAATAATGAGTGCCATCTCATTTGTTTTTCCGTTTATATTCTAAATCAAACTACAATTACAATAAAAATAGTAACACATGTAAATAAAATTTATATCATTTTTCAATGATATATGAGTGATCTTTATCTATCAAGCCAGTCCGCCCACCATTGCATCATTTCTCTGCGTTTATCGAGATACTGAGCATGGTTGTAAATTCCACGCACAGAACCGCCGTTGGCATGTGCCAGTTGCACTTCAATAGCATCAGCAGGCCATTCGTGCTCGTTCATAATCGTGCTGAATTCATGCCTGAATCCGTGACCGCTTTCCAGACCTTCATAGCCGATTTGTTTGATCACAAGCAGTACCGCGTTCTCGCAGATTGGCTTCTTCTTATCGTTGCGACCGGCAAAAACAAACTCTGATACTGGTTTGGTGATTGAGCTTAGCGTAGTGAGAAGTTCAACCACCTGGTCTGACATAGGAACAACATGAATCTTGCGGCCCTTCATCACACTGGCGTCGATAGTGATAATCCTGTTTTCAAAATCGACGTTCTTCCATTGCATGGAGCGAAGCTCTTTCGTTCTTAGGGCTGTGTAGCGTAAAACTTTGGTCGCAATGAGCGATACGATGCTTCCTGAAAATGTTGCCAGTGCTTTGTTGAATGCAGGGATCTGGTCTGCTGGAAGAAACGGGAAGTTCTTCTTGCGGTATCCTTTCATGGCGTCTGCAAGGTCAGGTGCCGGGTTATATTTAGCCCTTCCGGTGACAATAGCGTAACGGAAAACCTCGCCGCATCTTCTGCGGGCTTTGTTGGCTCGCTCCATTGCACCGCGATCTTCAAATCTGCGGATTACTTCCAGCAGTTGCATCGGCTCAATATCCTGAATCTCAAGACCGCCGATGATGGGTAAAATGTCGTCATCAAACATTTTGGCAAGTTCAGTTGCATAGCCTACTGACCAGACTTGCTTCTTGTGCTCGTACCATTCCTTGTAAATGGCGCTAAAGGAATTGTTGTTAGACGAAGCCTTTTTCGCCTTTACCGGATCGATGCCAGCCGAGATGTCTTTCCTCGCAGTCCATGCCTTATCCCTTGCCTCCTGCAAAGTCATAAGTGGATATTTTCCGACGGTCAGGATTTTCTCCTTACCGTCAATCTTGTAGCGAAGCTGCCATACCTTTTTCCCGGATACAGGGACATAAAGGTACAGGCCATTACCATCGAGAAGGCGGTATGGTTTTTCTTTCGGCTTTGCTGCTTCAATCTGCTTAACGGTGAGCATGGGTAAAAATCCGGTGGGTAAAATTATTTTATCCACTTTTTACCCGTCATGGAGTGCGGCTGTCAACGATCTGACGCGAACCATGACGAACCGTGAATATACGGAAGGCTTGATATTCAGGGGATTTTGCGGACTGGTACGGATGGGGGCGAACTGATAAATGGTGTCCCCTGCAGGAATCGAACCTGCAATTAGCCCTTAGGAGGGGCTCGTTATATCCATTTAACTAAGAGGACAATGCGGCATGAGTATACCCGCTAATGGACTGCGGGGTAAGTACGCTGCCGCTCGATTGCTTAAACCCTCGCCATTTATGCCGGGTTTTTATAATTTTTCTTAATGTTTTCCGCACGTTCTGCTTTTTGGCGTGCTTCTGCTTTACGCTTATTGCTCATGTCGTTACGAATCTGTGCATGACTCATTAACGCGAAGATAAAGGTGCCGCCGCAGATGTTCCCCGCTAAAGTAGGTAGTGCGAAGGGCCAGATGAAATCGCTCCAGTGCAGCGTACCGTTAAACACCAGATAGAGGATTTCAACAGAACCGACCACGATATGGGTGGTGTCACCCAGGGCAATAAGCCAGGTCATCAATATAATCACCACAATCTTTGCCGCACCCGCTGCAGGAAACATCCAAACCATAGTGGCGATCAGCCAGCCGGAAATGATCGCGTTGGCAAACATCTCGCTGGGGGTGTTCTTCATCACATCCATGCCGATTTTGACAAATGCATCGCGAGTTTCTTCATTGAAGATAGGCATATATTCAAATGCCCACGCCGCAATACCTGTCCCGAGAATATTACCCAGCAGCACGACGCCCCATAACCGCATAAGTAAGCCAACGTTGCTCATTGTCGGTTTTTGCATGACGGGTAGTACCGCAGTCACGGTGTTTTCGGTAAATAATTGCTGGCGGGCCATAATGACGATAATAAAACCAAAGGTATAACCGAGATTCTCCAGCAAGAAGCTGCCCGGCACACCTTCCAGTTCGACATGAAATATCCCTTTTGCCAGTAACGAAGCGCCCATCGACAGACCCGCCGCAATGGCTGACCACAGTAGCGCCATTGCGTCGCGTTCCAGCTCTTTTTCACCATCCTGGCGGATATGCTCATGAATTGCCATCGCCCGGGAGGGGAGTCGGTCTTCATCTATTTCTATTTTTTTGCCGCGCTCTTTTTCTTCGCTCTCAACTTCAATTTCGTCGCTGTGTTGATCAATTTTGTCGTTGTCCATGGTCTCTTCTCTTGAATTAGCACGTATAGCTAAAGCGTAGCGGCTTTTTTGCTCGCAACTGACGGGAGTTACTCTGAAAATGTAGAAAAGGCTGCGTTTGCCTTTTTCTGTTTCTATAGAATCAAGTAGCCTACAGGGCGGCGATTACCAGGCTATGATCAAATCAGCAAATCAGGGCGTCTGGACATCAGTTGACGTGCTGTTACAATCGCCCACACCTAAACAGGCGGATACGGTATCGTTCCGTCATGGATGGCAAACTGCATAAGCCATAAAAAAACAGGGAGACATTTATGAAGCTTCGCCTGTCGGCGCTTGCTCTGGGAACTACGCTTCTGGTGGGGTGTGCGAGTTCCGGTACAGATCAGCAAGGGCGTTCTGACCCGTTAGAAGGGTTCAACCGCACCATGTACAACTTCAACTTCAATGTATTAGACCCGTATATTGTTCGACCGGTCGCTGTCGCCTGGCGTGATTATGTTCCGCAACCGGCGCGTAACGGTTTGAGCAACTTTACTGGCAACCTTGAAGAACCTGCGGTGATGGTTAACTACTTCTTGCAGGGCGACCCTTATCAGGGGATGGTCCACTTTACCCGCTTTTTCCTGAACACCATTTTGGGGATGGGCGGCTTTATTGATGTTGCAGGGATGGCGAACCCGAAACTGCAACGGACTGAACCTCACCGCTTCGGTAGTACGCTTGGTCATTATGGCGTGGGTTATGGGCCTTACGTCCAGTTACCGTTCTACGGTAGCTTCACGCTGCGTGATGACGGTGGTGATATGGCGGATGGTCTTTACCCGGTTCTTTCCTGGCTGACCTGGCCGATGTCTGTGGGTAAATGGACGCTTGAAGGGATAGAAACTCGTGCGCAGTTGTTGGATTCCGATGGTCTGCTGCGTCAGTCGTCCGATCCTTATATTATGGTGCGCGAAGCGTACTTCCAGCGTCATGATTTCATCGCTAATGGCGGCGAACTCAAACCGCAGGAAAATCCGAACGCACAAGCGATTCAGGATGATTTAAAAGATATTGATTCTGAATAAGAAACAAATAAAAAAGGTGAGTCGCAAAACTCACCTTTTTTGTTGTTATCCCTCAATTACCACAAGTAAAAGGAGATAAACCGACAATGACCCGGACGTAATGATGTAAAAATACTGATGTTCGTCACTGACTATTTCCGATATTCAGGCGTTGAAAAATCAAAAAACTGGAAAAATAATTTTAAATATCATCAAAATTAACACCTGGCGCAGATAGTTGATTAATTTCATTTTGATATTTCGCCTGGCGATTTTGAAGTCTTTTTTCAACGTTATCTTCGAGATCCTTAAAGTCTTTGTATTTATTTTCAGGATGGTCAACGTCAACTTTGTTAGCGAATAAATTAGAAATTATTTCTTTTACATTATCGCGTCTAAATTTTGCATCGTCCACTTGAAAATTATATCTTATTGCTCGACCTAAACGTTTAAAAACTTCGTTAGGTT